>CENR01022486.1_pt1 | contig 16971 bp, 26 predicted proteins | sample 530181 | NCBI WGS metagenome assembly CENR01 (sample SAMEA2619677, study PRJEB7988) | marine metagenome | biome: marine biome (ENVO:00000447); feature: surface water layer (ENVO:00002042); material: "saline water (ENVO:00002010), including plankton (ENVO:xxxxxxxx)" | depth 5 m | reverse complement strand
ATGACAGATGAAGTAGGGTCACACGCTCAGGGAATTGATATTGACCGCTGTCGCGGCCAATCAAAAACCTATTGCCTATTGACTCGGAGAAGGCTCATAGGTGATAGCAATATGATTTCCACGGATGATTTCTCCATTGCTTAGTACATCTGCTCGCAGGCCGCCACGGTGAAGCCAGCGTTTTATGACTGCTGAAGCAGGAAGTGACTCAGTACTTAGGTTTTTTCCAAGAAGGCTGCATGGTTCACAAAGCTCAACTCCACGTAATCTTACTGTACCAATACTGAACTCTTTATTCACAAGACTATTTAATTTTACGCCTCTGGTCACAATATTTCGGCGCGTGATTGATAGATTTTTTGCTAGTTGGTTTTCTGAGCAGAAGCGCTCGATCTCTTCTGCTTCTACCAATGTGATATTTTGACCGGGATAGATATTTTTTCCGAAGTTTCGATCACCTAATACCCCCATTCCAATTTTGACTGTGATTCTTTCACATTCAATTTGCTTCACACCACGTTCTGGGCAAATAAAAATACGCTCAACGTTCACTGAACTCTCCAAGTGCATCCGGCGCCGAAGGCACGAACTGCATGAGATTGTTAGCCGGCATCTCGTATCTCTTTCTGAAGTGCCTCTTGAGCGAGTTTATTGACGCTTGTACCTTTTGCCTGTGCAGTGATCGCCAGTTGTTCATGCAGCTCCGGCGGGATTCGGAGGTTAAATTTGCCTGAATAATGGTGACGAGGCTCAATACCTTTCTCTTTGCATACCTCAAGAAAGGCGTGTAACGACCTCTTAAATTCTGCCCGTAGTTCCTTCGAGTTGCGGCCATAAAAATCTGCGCCTCCATTCAACCCTAGAATCTCGCCTCTAAATGTATCTAACTCTGCGTCATACTCAATTTTGGCGTGATAACCATCATATGTCATTACAAAACGATGTCCGGAGTCATTGATCAAATGCACTTATTCAATGGGCTTTCTATTTTTTAATGAGTGTCTTTTCAGGTCTAACGCTGCATTCAGCGCAGCTTCGCTGCGTCCGAGTGCTTTGATTTGTTAAAGCATTACTGATTAATTGGAGGAATAAAATTTTCTTTCTCCAAAACTTGAATTAAGCTTCTCATGAGAAAATTATTCATAAAACTAACGCAGTATGTTCGCCCCTTTTCTTTCAATGGCCGGATAAACCCAGAATCTTTCATTTTAGCAATAAGGTGCGTTCTTTGCCTTGAGGTAAGCCCCTCAAGGACCGCATCCAACTCATTGGCTTTGAACTTTTGTTTTTTAATACCAATATTCAGAACTTTGGCTTCCTCTTTATTTAGGTAGCCTCTATCGATGCCTAGATTAATCGTAGGAACCAAAATAATTTGGTACAAATAGTCAAAGTCCAACAACTTGTTAACTTTTGTTACTTCCTCAAGTATCCCTGTTAGTACATAGTCACACCAATTTAGCAAAGATGTATCATCTCCTAAATCGGCCTCCGAAAGCTTTTCATAATATAAGTCTCGATCATTACAAAATACGGCAGTAGGATTTAGGATCTTCCCGTCTTTGACATTAAATCCATATTTAATTAGCAATGCATAGGTTAACAACCTAACTACACGACCATTGCCATTATCAAATGGGTGTATCCAAGTAAATCTATGATGTGCAATCGCTGTTTTCAATAGGTCATATTTATCCGGGGCTTTTTCGTTGATGAACTCAAGAAATTCATCCATATGAGATTGTACTTGGATAGGATCAGGTGGTATGTGTGTGGACTTAGATATCTCAACGTTCCATGTTCGGTACGCCCCAGGTGTTCTGTCACCCTCATCACTTAGTTCGCCTACAACCAGGTGATGAAGCTCTCTGATGAAGTGGTGCGTTATCTCTGTACCTTCATCAATACTCTCTTCGATAAAATCCATGGCGGCTTCAACATTAGCGATTTCTGAGAACCGCTCACTTGAGCGCTCTTGGTGCTCAATTTTCCTTTCAATGTACTCAGAAATGGTAGTCCGATTACCCTCGATTCTGGTGGAACCAACGCTTTCTAAGATATGGAAGATATTTTTTAGCTGAAAGAATATCCAAGGCGCTGTTGAGCCTTGCAACTTGAGCTTTCGCAGATGATTGAGCTCTATAAGGGTGTCTGTTAGCTGAGAATCAAAGCTTGGACTGACAAGCCTTAGATTAAAATCCTTCGCTTTGTTCATAATATTTACATAAAATACATATAAATTGTTGATATATGGGGTTTTATATACTTAAGGTCGCGGAAACTAATTACATTTTAGGAGATTGATTATCTACATGCAACGAAGATTTTAGATACAAGCCTGGAGGAGTTAGAGATAAGGAAAGGAATCAAATTGCTACAAGCTTTAACGCCGCGCACAGCGGTGGCAGCGCAGCTGCCATCCGAGCGCTGAAGGCGCGAACTGCTGCGCCTGGTTAGACGGCTTTACTCTTGAATAGATAGTGAACTTAGGCTGCGGGTTTGACATGAAACTGCAGACCTAGCGCCTTGGCTACTTTCAGCACAGTGCCAAGTTGAGGATTACCTTCCGCTGACAGTGCTTTGTACAAGCTCTCGCGCCCAAGTCCAGTCTCCCTCGATAGTTCCGCCATGCCTTTTGCACGGGCAATATCTCCGAGCGCCATTGCGATAAACACGGCATCCCCGTCGCTTTCTTCAATAGCAGCCTCAAGATAGGCAGCCATCTCTTCCGGGGTACGAAGATGTTTTGCCACATCGTAATCATGAAGTTTAGTTGTCATTGCCTGACTCCAAGCCTTTTACCAATTCGTAGGCCAGTTGAATATCGCCGTTCTGGCTGGATTTATCCCCACCGCAGAGCAGGATGATCAGCACATCGTCGCGTTCGGAGTAATAAACTCGATATCCAGGTCCCACATCGACCTTTAGTTCAGAGACTCCGTTCTTAAGGTTCCGGTGTTTGCCAGGATTACCAAGCGCTAAACGCTGAATACGGGCCTGTACCCGAGCCCGGCCGCTTAAATCCTTTAGGCGATCCAGCCATTTGGCGAACTGACTGGTAGTTTGAATCCTTTTCATGCAGTTATTGTATCCCATAGGATACGAATTGCAAGGTCAATTTTACGCCCCGGGGCTGGAGCAGGGATCGTCTTCTAACATTATATTAGTGCGCAGGCGCACATTCTCTATCCCGCTGCACACTATCCAGGCACGTATATTTATCCGGTACCCACTCTAACTAACTGTTATCGCAATATTCAAAGCGTCACAACCGCATTTCGACAGATATAGGCGTGCCCACGACTATCTGAATAGTACTGCATGCATATCTATCCAGGTAATTCGCCAATTGTCGCAGGGTGAACTGATAGTACATTCAAAAGCCAGACCGTCGGCGGACATGGATGTCCGACGCCGAGCCCCCCAGTGATGGGTTCACGGGCGTGTCTGGCGTCTGGGTTTCCCCACAGAAGGTGTCGGGAAGAGAAGTAAAAACAAAATCAGGCGGACTGATGTGCCACCGGCTTCAAATCATACCCATCCGGCCGAAACTCCAGAATCCACGCCTTTTGATCCCAGGCCCCCAGCACAATACGGTGCGCCTCAGTACTGCCATTAACGTCTTCAGGCAATCGGATTGTGTGAATGCCGGGCCGGTGCGTATGACCATGAATCATCAGATTCACGTCATGCTTGACCAGTGATTTGATAACTTCCTCATGGGTCACATCCATGATGTCCGAGGCTTTGTTGGAGTTGGCGGCCTGGCTTTGCTGGCGCAGTTGCTGGGCTACCATCATGCGCTCGAGCAGGGGGCGGGCCAGGAAAGCTTGCTGCCAGGCTGGGTCGCGTACTTGCTGGCGGAACTCCATGTAGGCTGAGTCGCGTGTGCACAGCGAGTCACCGTGCATAAGGACCACGCGCTGGCCGTAGAGGTCGACGACTGTCGGGTCATCGATCAGCTTGCCGCCGCAGCGGCTGGCAAATTCGTCGCCCAGCAGGAAGTCACGATTGCCGTGCATAAAGTAAATGCCGGTGCCATTCTGGCTGAGTGAACTGAGGACTTCAGCCATTTTGTCGGCAGCCGGGCAATCATCATCGTCGCCAATCCAGGCTTCAAACACGTCACCAAGAAAATAAATGGCATCGGCACCTTTGGCATCGTTGTGCAGGATTCTGAGCAAACTATCCATAATCGGGCCCTGATCGGACTCGATGTGCAAGTCCGACAGGAACAGCGTTTTGGTGCCGGTTTTCCGGTTTTGCGTTTCCGTCATTACAGTCCTGTTATGTGCTTATTGGTCTTCCGGGTAGGTGACTACCGTTTCGTTGATGACCACTTCATCCAGTGGCACATCCTGGTGACCAGCAACATAGCCAGTGCGGCATTGCTTGATCTTGTTAACCACGTCCATGCCGTCAGTCACGCGGCCAAACACGGCATAACCCCAACCTTGCAGGGTCTTGTTCTTGTGGTCAAGGAATGTATTATCGGCGACATTGATAAAAAATTGAGCACTGGCAGAATGAGGGTCCTGCGTACGAGCCATGGCCAGAGTGCCAACCTCGTTGCTCAAGCCGTTATCAGCCTCGTTTTCAATCGATGCATTGGTCTCTTTCTGTTCCATGCCGCTGGCAAAACCACCGCCCTGGATCATGAAATTGTCGATAACCCGGTGGAACAATGTACCGTCGTAGTAACCGTCCCGGGCATAGGCAAGGAAGTTGGCAGCCGTCGCTGGCGCTTTGTCGAAATCCAGTTCAATCTGGATATCACCGTAATTTGTCTTGAAAACTATCATGTTTAAACGGACTCGTTGTTTCAGCTTAAGGTTGGTAGCAGCTATAATAATGACTTTAGCTCTGATGAGAAAGCAGATTTGCCAATATGACCGATTCACCTAGCAAGGAAACCACAGTGGCGACTGATGATAAAACAGTAGGCAGCAACGATGGTGCGCCGTCGAACTTCATCCGACACCTGATTGACCAGGACCTGGCCAGCGGCAAGCATGATGGTCGTGTGCAGACCCGGTTCCCGCCGGAGCCCAATGGTTTTCTGCACATTGGCCACGCCAAGTCGATTTGCCTGAATTTTGGCCTGGCGGAGCGCTATGGCGCGCAGGCAGCAGCGGCGTGCAACCTGCGTTTTGACGACACCAACCCGGCCAAGGAAGAGCAGACCTTCATTGATGCCATTCAGGCTGATATTGAGTGGCTGGGCTTTGAATGGGCCGGGGACATCCGCTATACCTCTGATTACTTTGTGTATTTGTATGAGTTTGCACTGCAACTGATCAAAAATGGCAAAGCATACGTTGACAGCCTGACGCCGGAAGAGGCTCGCGAGTATCGCGGCACGCTGACTGAACCTGGCAAGGAAAGCCCTTACCGCAACCGCAGTGTTGAGGAGAGCCTGGATCTGTTCAAGCGCATGCAGGCAGGAGAGTTTGCAGATGGCGAGCACAGTCTGCGGGCGCGAATTGATATGGCATCGCCAAACATCAATATGCGTGACCCGGTGATTTACCGCATCCGCAAACTGGTTCACCACCAGACCGGCGATACCTGGAACGTTTATCCGATGTATGACTATGCGCATTGCATCTCGGATGCACTGGAGCATGTGACGCATTCTTTGTGTACGCTGGAGTTCGAAGACCACCGCCCTCTGTATAACTGGATTCTGGATAACCTGGAAATTGAATCAGTAGAGAACGCTTGCCGGGAACTGGGTAATTTTGATGATGCGCCGCGTTATGTTCTGCCAGGACAGACCGAGTTTGCCCGTCTGAATATCAACTACACGGTGCTCAGCAAGCGTAAACTGAAAGAGCTGGTTGATTTGCAGCACGTATCCGGCTGGGACGATCCGCGTATGCCAACTATTTCTGGCCTGCGTCGTCGCGGCTATACCCCGACAGCCATCCGTCACTTCTGTGACATTATTGGCATGGGTCGCAGCGACAGTATTGTCGATGTGGGGATGCTGGAGCACAGTATCCGTGAGGATCTGGATGCGACTGCATCACGCGCGATGTGTGTGCTGCGGCCATTGAAAGTGACATTGTTGAATGTGGATGCCGACCATGAACAGATGCTGCACCTGCCCAAACACCCCAAGCAAGACATGGGAACACGGGATGTGCCTTTCGGTAAAACGATATACATCGATCAGACTGACTTTGAGGAAGAGCCGCCGAAAGGCTTCAAACGCCTGATGCCAGGCACTGAGGTGCGTCTGCGCGGCTCCTATGTCATCCGTTGTGATGAGATCATCAAAGACAGCGACGGGAATGTCGTGGAACTGAAGTGTACTGTCGACCTCGATACCCTGGGTAAAAACCCGGAGGGTCGCAAAGTCAAAGGTGTGATTCACTGGGTTCCGGCTGAGGCAGCGATAGAGGCCGAGGTGCGTGTCTATGACCGCCTGTTTAATGAAGCCAACCCCAATGACAAGACACATGGTGATTTCAAAAACTGTTTGAACCCGGATTCTCTGCAGGTGCTGACGGGCTGTCTGGTTGAACCTTCACTGGCCAGTGCCAAAGCCGGGGACAGCTTCCAGTTTGAGCGTGAGGGTTATTACTGTGTGGATAGCAAGGACAGCACCCCTGAGAAACCGGTGTTCAACCGGACCGTGAGTCTTCGTGATTCCTGGGGCAAGCAGCAGGGTGGCCGATAATCGTCACCGACTCTGCAACATTTTATCAAGCAAGTGAGTGCTAAGTGCTAACAATTTACAACACGCTAACGCGTAAGAAAGAAAAATTTCAGCCAATCGATGCCGGTAAGGTACGCATGTATGTGTGCGGCCTGACGACTTATGATTATGCCCATATTGGTCACGCCCGCATGCTGGTGGCATTTGATGTGATCCAGCGCTATCTGCGTTACAGCGGCCTGGATGTTGAATATGTGCGCAATATTACCGATATCGATGACAAGATACTCAAGCGTGCGTCGGAGAACGGAGAGTATTTCGCCGATCTGACCGAGCGTTTTATTGCCGCAACGCATGAGGATGAGGCCAGCCTGTTCATTCAGCGGCCTGACCAGGAGCCCAGGGCTACGGCCCATATTGCTGATATCGTAGCGATGATCGAGCGGCTGGTGGAACAGGATTATGCCTACCGGGCCGAAAATGGAGACGTATATTTTTCGGTAAAGCAGTTTAAAAACTATGGTCATCTGTCCAACAAAAACGTGGAAGAGCTGTTAGCTGGCGCGCGGATTGATATCGGCGAACTGAAACGTGATCCGCGTGATTTTGCCCTGTGGAAGTCGGCCAGCGATGAAGATGTGGGCTGGGATTCTCCCTGGGGTTATGGTCGCCCTGGCTGGCACATAGAGTGTTCAGCCATGTCGACCTGCTGCCTGGGGGATACTTTTGATATTCATGGCGGTGGTTCCGACTTGATGTTCCCGCATCACGAGAATGAAATCGCGCAGTCAGAAGCGGCGACAGGGCAGTCGTTTGCCCGCTACTGGATGCACAACGGTTCGGTTCGTGTTGATAATGAAAAAATGTCCAAATCGCTGGGCAATTTTTTCACGATTCGTGATGTGCTGAAAAAGTACCCGGCCGAAGTTATTCGCTATCTGTTGGTCAGTTCGCACTATCGCAGCCCGATCAACTACTCGGATCAGGGGCTGGACCAGGCGGCAGCAGCGCTGGGACGACTTTATACAGCGCTGCGTGATCATGATGTGACATCTGCCAAGGATCTGGCCAACAGTCGCTTTGAAAAAGCCTTTCAGGCGGCCATGGACGATGATTTCAATACTCCGGAAGCCATGAGTGCGCTGTTTGATCTGGCGCGTGAATGTAACCGGGTGGCCAAGTCCGGTGAAGCTGATGCAGAGCAGCGGGCAGCACAACTGGCACGTCTGCTGGTGCGCCTGGGAGGCGTGCTTGGTTTGCTGCAGGGCGATGCTGAAACATTCCTGCAAAGCGGCAGTGCAGATGCCGGAATCGATGCGGATGCGATTGATGCACTGGTGGCACAGCGCCGCCAGGCCAGGGCTGATAAAAACTGGGCACTGGCTGATGAAATCCGCGATAAACTGACGGCAATGGATGTCGTGGTGGAAGACGGTGCCGATGGCAGTCGCTGGCGCATTGAACGTCATGGAAGTGATAAATAATCGCAATCTTTGATTGACGACTCAGGGCTGCATAGGTATTATGCCGTCCTCGCGATGAGGGCAGAGTCCTCAGCAGTGATATTCGGGGTATAGCGCAGTCTGGTAGCGCGCCTGCTTTGGGTGCAGGATGTCGGGAGTTCAAATCTCTCTACCCCGACCAATTTCTCGCTTATTTCGCGAACAGTGGTGGTTGTAGCTCAGTTGGTAGAGCCCCGGACTGTGACTCCGGTTGTCGTGGGTTCGAGCCCCATCAGCCACCCCATATTTTTCACCCTGACCAGATTGGCAGCGTGAAGCAAGAAAGGCCGCATCGTCTAACGATACGGCCTTTTTTGTTGGCCTGAGAACAGGCGCTGATCCCTGGAAACAGGGGGTTTTAGCCTTTTGAGTTGGAGCGATCGTGGTGCGTCACTTGCCCGAGGTTGCCTCCTGAACCCCAGTTCCCGGCCTTACGGATCCGTATACCCACGCTGCGGGTTTCTGAAATCAGGACCCCTGCTGGTGTGTAACGCCAGTAACCACCCATCACATGAGCCTTGTCGTGTGTCGCATGAATAACCAGAGGTTCTACCGGGATGATGCGTGTATAGCCGTAGTCCCCCACGGTACCACCGGCCAGCTCCACAAACTGATCCAGGTTGGTGTCGTACTCGCCAGACGGTTCGCTCACTTCACTGACGCGCAGCCGTGACGTTACACCCTCGGTAACCCAGCCCTTCATGGGCTCATTGTTACGGGCATTGTTGGTTCGGCCTCTGGGGACATAATTGAAGCTGACACTGGCTGTCCTGGTGCCCAGGGGCAGGGAAGGTTCATACGAACCCCGACCATTACTGCGATCATTGAGAAGTTCTTCATCACGGTAACCAAATGCGGAGAGATAACCCTGGCTGCCCAGTCGATAGGCGACCTCTGCATCAGGGTAGGTATTATTCTCATAGCCTGCTTCATGGAAAATGGTAGAAATCAGCTGGATTGCCCAGCGGCCGTCGTTGTTGGTGACCGAAAGCAGGTTGTCACACTCCATCAGCTTGTGACCGTCCGGTGTGAAGCGTTTGAACTTCAGTGAGAAGACTCCCCCTACCGGGCAATACAGATGCACGTTGATGCCTTCCAGCATGTCGTAAGAGCCGGGCAGCATGGCACGCTGCCCCAGAGCCCGATTACCCGTTTCACTGAAGCAGGGCGGCGGGTTGTTTATAAACTCGCTGGCGCTCTGATAAACCAGTGGTTCAATGTCTTCATATATCGCAAAAGGGAAGTGAAGCAGACTGGCAATGCCCTCCAGGTCGCGCTGGTTCAGGGCGGTGAAAAACGCCATGGTCAGTCGCAGGCCATTTCCGACAGAGTCCTCAAATGATACCGGGAAACGGGAGTCTGATTGCCCGCCGGGCAACAGTCCGTCCGGTTTGGCAAAACTACTGGGTGATTGCGGCTGTGCTTGAACAGATGGTGTGAACCCGGCACCCACGCCGATTGCACCCATGGCTCCAACCAGGGATGCCGTTCGGAAAAATTCTCGTCGGCTTTGGGTGGCTTCCTGATCCTGGTTGAGGTTTCCAGTTACTTCCTTATCTTGCAGGTTATTGTTATTTTCCATAATCGCTCCATTTGGTTTGCTTGGTATTGGAAGTCGGCGAAATCCACGGCCCTGAGTGGCCTGAGCGCTTATTTTCAATAATATCAACCTGCCCCTGATTTATTGAACGGTTGGGATAAAGCGAAATCTTGCCTCGACAGTCTGGTTGATTGCCTGGTTAAGTGATTAAGCGGCTGAAAGAATATCGGTAACAACTAAAAACAGATCCTAAATCGTGGGCGCAGATTAATGGACAACATCAATGGTTCCTGTAAAATACCCCGCCTGATCACATGCGCTCGTAGCTCAACCGGATAGAGCATCGGCCTTCTAAGCCGAGGGTTGCAGGTTCGAGTCCTGCCGGGCGCGCCATATTCCACAAGCACTTGCAGCAAATTACTGTATGTGTGAACAGCGCTTTCCTAACATGTTTCCTAACATGATTAGCGTTTAGCCTGGGGTTTTTCGCTGAAATCCAGCGCTTGAACCGTGTCTTCAGAGCGGTTATACCGCTCCATCATGGCATGCGATTTGTGGCCAGAGAACTGCTGTTTGTCTCCCTGGTAGTCACTTATCGCCTTTGCTTTGATGTCATGAAAGGTCCAGTTGATATCCTTGCCAGTGGCTTTGATGTAATTGGCTCTTTCGCGGCGCCAAAGGCTTTTCATGCCAGATTCGGTATAGGGGCTTCCTGTAGAGGTCACCAGCAAGAACAAGCTGGTTGATGACTTCATCCGCTGTGATCTCAATTGCTTTGCTAGGGTAACAGCCGCTCTGAGTCGGTTGGTCCACAGTTTCACCTGCTTCTTGCCAGTCTTGGCCTGCTCAATAAACAAACCTTCCTTTTTGATATCAGCCATCCGTATCTTTCGCACGTCCTGTGAACGCGCAGCACATGTGTATGAGATATCCATCATCACCTGGCACATCGGGCTGGCGCGATTATAAAAATCATTGTATTCGGCATCTGTGATGTAACGGTCTCGGCCTTTCTCTTTGAAGTTTTTCACCGGGTCACAGGGGTTCTCTTTGGTGTGACCCCGCTCAAAGCCATAGCGCATCATGATCGCAAGTAGCTTTTTCTCTTTATTGGCCATGGCAACCGATGATTCGGCTCTGAGGTCCATGTACCGGCGAACATGCTCCGGTTTGACGGAATTGCATTGCTGCTTGCCAAACACCAGCGCCAGGCGTTCCCAGTAGCGCTTATAATCCTTCTTCGTTCGAGGGGCGAGATCTGCAAACTCTTTGCTCTTGAAATACTCATCAGCCAGCCACTGGCAGTGCTTCACCTTCACATCACCCTGGGCGACACGGAATGCCAGCCAGACATCGGCCTCGGTCGCATCCAATGCGCACAGACGCACAGCGCCACCGCCTTTGGGGTGCCACTCATAGGCCGACTTCCCGCGATAGACACGCGGCGGCATCCAGTGATCCTCTCTACGCGCTCTTCTTCCCACCATCGAACAATGCTCCGAAATCCGGTTCTGTATTTCCTGACTCATGCAATGGGCGAAGCAGGGCAACTGCCGGGACAACCACTTCGCCATTGGCGTTAATGTAATGCTTAACACCACGTGATGACAGCCATTGCGCCTGCTTAGCTGGCCGAGAGTAGCCGGTAAGCTGTTTGACCTCATCGTTGTCTAAAAGGTTCTGGCTCATCGCCCGCCTCCAATTATCGAACACCGCTTACAGCGCGGCCAACTGCCTTCCAATAATGCCGGCACCCCAGCATATGTGGTAGTCTCAACACCGCAAAGAGACTTCCAAAAATTAACTCGCTGGCCTTTGTGGATTGCTAAATAGCCTGCCATTTCATCTGGCTTCCAGTAGTGGGACTTTCGGCCTACAAACGGCATTAGCGCCCACCCTTGTTTTAGGTCGAAGGGGCCGCCAGATATTTGGTTTAGATTGGGCTGGTTCATTTCGATGTCCCTTCTGGCTCGCACCACATCGCTGGTTGACCACCATCTTTAACTACGATGCAGTGGTAGCCATATTCTGAGAACTCATAACCCGTAGGGCTTGAAAAGGCATCGCGAAAGCCGCCATAAATCGATATCAAAATGGCAGCTATGGTGATTCCGATAATCACATTGAAAATGAACTCTTTTATTTTTCTCATGCTTCAAGCTCCTGCATAGCTGCCAGAGCTTGTTTGCCACGTATTGCAGAGCCGTCCCAATATTGCAGATAAGCGCCGCTAATATTCCCGTGACCACAGCAGGCATTCATGACTATTTTAGGGTTAAGCTCACCCAGGCACCCATCGTGACCCTCGGGCGAAGGAGGGAGTCCGCACTCTGCGCAGATTCCAAACTGGCCACTCCCAGCCAGCTCAGGCGTGTAGATAACCTGATCATCGCTCATGACTCACCCCTTGCTGTGATGGCTCATGATTCGCTTTTTCCTCCCATTTGATTAAGTATTTTTTGCCTCGCCAAACGGAAATCGTCACGTTGTGCCCTGGGCCTGTGCCATTAATTTTTTTGCCAAAAACGGAAGCCATGAAATTGCTTACTTTATTTGCGCCAAGGGTATTAATTGCCGCAATAGTAATTTCATGAGAATCAATAATTGTTGAGCCTCTCATGAGTCATCGCCTTCTTGTTCTGGAATTACCCGGCAATTTAGCTTCTCGTAAAGAAATGCCAGCCCCTTTTTGGTCAGGTAAACATCAGCAACGATTTCAGAATCGGAATTTAGTACATCACAAATTCCCACAGCTTCTTCTTGTGATTCAGTGATCCCTCCCGCAATAGCGCACCGGGATAAGTAAACCTGGCATCCGCCTCTTGGGTTATTAGGAAATGTCGTTGCAGTGTAGTAGCGCAGCTCGTCGTCACTGATAAAACGAACTGGCTGTAAAGCAACTGCATCATCAGGTAGATTGAAATTTCTCATGAGTTGCCCCCTTGCTGTGCTGCTGCGATATTGGATGCACGACCTTCAGCGATAGCCAGAAATTCATTGCTCCGCTGCTGGTATAGTTTTATGTCAAACGACAGGTTGTGTTTTTCTTGGAAATACTCACTGGCATATGCGCCCCAGTCGGCAACGTCTTCTGCTGCTTGGTTCAGGTAAGCTGCTGCGGTCATGGCGAGGTCTTTTATTTTGTTCAGTTCTTCTGCTCTTTCTTCCTGCAACTCGACCGCGATACACTCAGGGCATGGCACGGATACGAGCACAGAATCTGTGGTATGTGTCTCAACCTCGCCGATGCCACCGCACAGATAGCATTCATCCTGATTACTCATGGCCACCCCCTTGTTGTGCTGGCGCTTCCGGATATGGCCAAGGCATGACATAAGTGATGCACTCGGTCATGTAGACGTTCTGGCTATGCCTGCCGAACCTGTAACGGTACTCATGGTCTCGATAAGCTTCAGTGACTCGGCCTTTGTGGACGATCCAGCACCAGCCTTCGTAACTATCAGTGTTCATTTGTACGATGGTTTTCCACCCATCCGGCACCTTCGGCTGTGCTGGTGGGTGCTCAATGTATTCAGCCATGGCGGTAAAGCATCGCTGCAATTCCGCCCACTCAACACAGCCTCGAAGAGGCCCGGTTACGCACACAAAGTCATAGTTATTTTCCAGCCCGCCCATGAGTACGCGTCCATTATGAACAGCCCCTAGAGGCCTTTCAGCCTCCCCACCACCCGCATATCTGGCGTGGGCGGCCCTAACCATGCCCACCGTCAATGCCGGGCCGTCCACGCCTTCTGGCCAGGTCGGTATAACCTGCTCTTCTGACATGCCGGAAACTCCGACTACCTTTAGTACCGCCTCTGCCCATGCGTTGAATCCATCTATCTGATCATCACTCATTGCCATCTCCTTGCTGTGCTGCTGTGAGCAGGGCTTCCAGCGTTCTATCAAGGCATATTCGAACAGTCGTCTGCGGGTCTGTGTATGCGCCGGACTGGTTAAGCCTCATCTGAACCTCTTTTAGATCACTAACGGCATCACGAATGACGCCTGGTGGCACTCGTACAAATCCATCACGCACCGCATCATTTTTCGCCTTGTCAACCAGTGCTCGAAGCTGATCAGCTCGAATAACAACGGTCAGAGAATTCACCATGCTGTCCGGACGATCTTCCCCGTCGCCCTGCCATATCCAAACCGGCGATTCTTCTGGGTTCTCCAGATAATCTTTGTAGTCAGAAGCCTTTTGAAGTAACTCGCTCAGACGCTCGATTTTGCGCTCTTGAATCTGTACTGATTCGCGCAGGTTGTAGACCAGCCGCTGATCATCCGGCGCCGCAGGGGGCTGGGGTGTGGTGTATAGAGCGGGAGCGCCTTCAGCCGTGGATAGGTTGTTGCCAAGCACCACCAGTAAATCACTAACACTAATACACACGGAATCGGGTTTATCCTGATCGTACACGTCAGACTCGCAAATATCGCTAGCTATAGAGTTAATCAGCGATTCGTTCACCGCCTCCCCTTCCAGTGATTGCAGGGCTTGGATGGCTTCTTTGATTTCAACTCTCGGCCCATCTGTGTCGAGGTATCCATCAGCGGACAACCTTTCGTCCATTTTATCCAGCACAGTTATTGCGTTTTGTATTGCGCTCATTGGTCAGTCTCCATAAACTCTTCAGCACCTCGCCATCCAGACTGAACAGCGGCATCAATGTATCGGTAGCCATCACTCAGCATGTCTTTGAAAAGCTGGTAATCATCATCAATACCAGGGTAGTGACACTCACCGCACCACCGGCTGTTATTTCTTGCTGGCAAGTCGTTGCAGCGTTTGCATGTATCACTCATACCTGCTTCCTCTTCTCAGCCAGCAGCTTGTTACGCTCTATCCGGCGCTGGCGCTTTAACCTGGCTTTTTCTAAGTGGTGGCTGGCGTCTGCATCAGATTGATCAGGGCGATTAACCTTGGCCTTCTGACCGCCGTTACCATGGGTGATTGTTCCAGGCATGCTGCCCATTGAGGACATTGCAAGGATCATTGGGATTAGGGATCGGTTTGTCATGACAGCACCTCGTTGATGGCGTCTTGCAGATCAAGTGGTCGGGCAGACACCGGGCGTGAAGGCACCAGCCTGACGCCACCGCGTTTGATAGATCCAAACTCGCGCGCGACTCTCATCCCTGCGGTCAGCGCAGCCGCCACACCGCGAGCCTTGACGTAGTACCTGTGGTGTTTTGCCGGCTTACGGCTGCCAGGTTTCCGATACACCACATACACTTCGTAAGGCCATGCTTTCATAGGCTCTGTGCGCAGTGGGTGATTTGGGCTCAGCGCAGGATTCATGTTCACGACAGAACCTCCACTGATATTCTGACTTTCACTATCTCCGAACGTGTGAATAGATCACGTTCGGGCAGCGCCTCTTTTCTCAGCTCTCTTGCCTCCTGGCGAGTAGTGCATACGCTCCAATCAAGCGGACATATTGCACCTTTAATCCGGATAGCCCACCCATCAAACCCCCAGCGCTTGGAACGGTGATCAAGAAATCGTTTCATGCCGCATGCTCCTTTGCTCGCCGCTTAGCCTGGCCGGCAGCGGCTTTCATTTTTGCGAGATTGGTTACTGTTGGTTTGAGTTCAGCTGGTACGTGTGACCACCCGAGCTTGTTGCGGATCGCCAACACCGAGCGTGATATCAGCTCTAGGTTGCTGATGTCGCAGTTTTCCCGATCGCCATCAATGAAACTGACGACATAGCCATCTGGGATAGGGCCATGATGTTTTTCCCAGGTGTCGATATGAACAAACACCCATGTGTTGGGCTGCGCGACTTTCCGCTTTAAGTATTCATCACGCGTGGTGCGTGAGACTGTGCCAATAGGGACCTGGTTAGGATGCACCTGGCCTTTCTTAAATGAACCACTGTTCGCCTTCATGACACCTTTTGTGCCGGTGTTGTGAGGCTTCAGCCCTTTTTTGAAGTGTCCGCTCCGGCCTGATTTGATTTTGTGGTTCTTCACGAAAGCAACCACCTGCCTTTCAGTAACTTCAAGGTCGTAGACGTTCTTCAGGGCTACAACCATCGCCTTGCGGCTCAGCCACTTGTAATTTGTGGTGATAAAGTCAACCTGCTCAGGCGTGAAAAGCCTGGACCTGCCGCGCAGAATTTCACCTGTTACCCTTCGAGTCCGGATCTTGTGATTCCTGATTGCTCTGTGCACCTGGGCATGAGTCCAGTCTGTGCCAAACTCATCATTGATCAGCTTTGTGCAATGCTGGTAGCTGTGATCCTGGTAATGCTTCTTCAGGCGCTTGAGCATCGGCTGGGTCCAAACTTTTCTAGGCATTGGATTGGTCCTCAATGCCTAGAACTTTACCCTGGGCGCTGCCCAGCTTGCCCACCTCGCTTGCGACTTCATGGGCCCTGATAATGGTTGAGGCATTATTGATAATGCGATCGGCGATACCGGCAACTGCACGAGCTCTCCCGATTTCATCCTCAAGGGCTTCACCTTTGATCGACTCATCACCCAGGCGTTCCATCTGAGCAAACAGGTGGTTGTTAAGGTCTGTCAGCGAATTTTTCATATTCTCAGCGCTCCCTGTCATTCAGAACGGTATGTCGTCGTCAAAGTTATCGGGTGGATTTTGGGTTGCTGGCGCATCAGCTGCAGCAGGGTCTGGCTCAGATTGATAATCATCACTGCTGCCGCTACCACTGGGCTGGATCCGGAAGAAATGGCCGACCACCTCTGTGGTGTATCGCTTGACGCCATCTTTCTCCCAGGAGCGGGTGCGGTTCTCGCCTTCGATATACAGCCGGGTGCTTTTCTTCACATAGTCCCGGATGTTTTCGGCTTTCTCTTTGAAGAACACCACGCGGTGCCACTCGGTCCGCTCCTGCTTTTGGCCGGTGTTTTTGTCATTCCAGGCTGAGCTTGTTGCTACTGCCAGGGTAGCCACACAGTCACCCGAGTTCATGTAACGAATCTCAGGATCCCGACCAGTATTGCCAATCAGAATTGTCTTGCTAATATCGCCGCTCATGCCGCTTCCTTACGTTTCATCAATTCATAGACTTGTTCCATTGCCAGAGCGGCAACAACGTCAGCAGGGCGCTCAGCATTGATCAGAACGCCATTCGTGAGTGACTTGCCTTCAAGGGTGAAGATAAAGCTGCTCATCAGCTCGCGTGCTCGTTTGAAGAAGTCCAGCCCGCGACTGTCAAAGGCATCAACTTTGCCGCGCTCGACAGATCGTTCATGAGCAGTGCCTGGGTCACAATCCAGAAGGATGGTCAGGTCGGG
>CENR01005040.1_pt1 | contig 17057 bp, 16 predicted proteins | sample 530181 | NCBI WGS metagenome assembly CENR01 (sample SAMEA2619677, study PRJEB7988) | marine metagenome | biome: marine biome (ENVO:00000447); feature: surface water layer (ENVO:00002042); material: "saline water (ENVO:00002010), including plankton (ENVO:xxxxxxxx)" | depth 5 m | reverse complement strand
TTTTTAATTTTTAGTTGTTTAAAATCTTGCTAATAGTCCACCACCCAATCCATATCGGTTATTGTAGTTAGCTTGGATTGAAAAATTGCGCGAAAGAATGTATGCAACCCCTACCAACCATTGTGTTTCGCTTTCAAATGATTTATTATTCTCTAAATCATTGACCCATCCAAAATCTGCTCTGTATTCGTATTCGCCTTCCAGAAAAATTCTTGGAAAAATCAATAATTCTCTGTCCAAACGTATTCTTGGGCGTAGCTGATGGTCCATACTCACATCTACATTAAATCTATAAGGCGTAAAATACTTTACACCAACCAATCCTACGGTATTAAATGTATCGTAAGAATCTGGTGTTGACGTTTCGGTATTTACTCCTGCATAAACACGTACCCAATCGTTCAGATACCTATTATAACTTATTTCGGCTTCAAGATTTTGGTCGTAATCGAACTCTGCTCTCAAACCAAATTCATTTCGGATATTGCTCGACGTTAAAAAGAGTTCATTAAAATTTGAACCTGCACGAGCCAATCCCCACGAATAATAATGGTCTGTCTCATCGATAAGTTTCTGAACTGGATAATCTTTCATTCTATCATCCCTTGGGGTATCGTAACTAAACACTCTTGCCATACCACCCATCATATGGTACAATACGTGACAATGAAAGAACCAATCGCCATACTCTTCGTTATAAAATTCAATAATAACTTTCTGCATTGGTGGTACGTTCACGGTATGCTTTAATGGGGAACGTTCTCCTTTTTCATTGATGACCCTGAAGTAATGACCGTGCAAGTGCATTGGATGGTGCATCATAGTCAGGTTATTTAATGTAATTCTGGTTACCTCGCCTCCTTTTATATTTATCTTATCGGTTTCTGATAATGGCACCCCATTCATACTCCATACATAGCGATTCATATTACCTGTTAGGTTAAGCAACACTTCATTTACTGGTAAATCTGCCTTAAATTCAGTTTTTTCTTTTGCCTCTAAAAAATCATAGTTGAAGTATGTCTTTCGCTCCTCATAATCAAAAGAAGTAGAATCCTTCTGCATCATTGGCATATTGTGCATATGACCTTCCATTTTATTTGATGCTCCATTATGGCTCATTGACATCGAGTCTTTTTTCATTCCCATTGTATCATCCATCTTCATATCCATTTGGTCATTCATTTTGCCATCTTTCATCGACATCTTATCGTTCCCCATTTTCATCTCGCCGTCCTTCATATTCATCTTCATTCCGTACTTCTGCATTAAAACTTCGGGTGTATTCTTCTTCTTGTTTCCAACCATTGCAGGTGCTCCCATTTTCATATCCATTTTAGCCATTTGCTTCATCATCGCTACCTTATCAGGTCTATCAATTCTTTTGGCTGGGTAAAGAGTGCCATTACCTAACTGTATAGAGGTATGACCTGAACCATCTTGAGCGGTTGCGGTAATTTCAATAGTTCCTTCTGGAATAGTTACAATTACATCATACGTTTCGGCTATGCCAAAGAGAAATCTGCTTTTAGAAACAGGTTGTACGTCGACACCATCACTGGAAACCAACATTGGGTTACCTCCGCCAAAGTCCATCCAATAATAGGTAGAAGCCGAGGCGTTGATAAAGCGAAGACGTACTTTTTCGCCAGCCGTAAATTCTGGATACTCTGCCAGTTTTTTACCGTTGGACAAAAATGCAGGATAATAAATGTCTGCAATATCAGCTCCTTCCATACGGTCTCTCCAAAATTTAAGTTGAGCACCAAAGGCACCTTCTGAAATGACTCTACTTAATGGCACTGCTGTGCCTTTTTTAACTTGATACCACTCGTTACCTCTTTTAAGGTTTCGTAATACATTCATTGGTTTTTCATTGGTCCAATCTGATAATACCACGACTAAATCTTTATCATATTCCAAGGTTTTCTCTTTTGGATGAATGATAATAGACCCATAAACACCTTTTTGTTCTTGTAGCATTGTGTGGGAATGGTACCAATATGTTCCCGATTGGTTGATTGGGATTCTGTATTGGAAGGTTGTTCCTGGCTCAATCGGTGGGGTAGTTAAATATGGAACCCCGTCGTAAAAATTGGGAAGTATCAATCCGTGCCAATGCACTGAAGTTTCTTCATCCATTTTATTGGTTACGTTGATTATAGCAAGGTCTCCTTCATTAAATTCCAAAACAGGCCCAGGGATACCTCCATTGATGGTCATTGCATTGGCAGTAACACCTCCAAGTGTCATTTCGTTTTCTTCAATGGTAAGGTTATACTCCTTAACAGGTCGCCCATCTTCCTTTCTATCATTTCCGTTTGTGCCTACTTGGGCAAAAATTGAAGTTGTGAAAAGTAATAGCGTAATAATTTTTATTGTTTTCATTTTGTCAAATAATTTATGATGGCATATTCTGTATAATACCCTCTATTAGATTCGATTAAATTGATTTGAAACCTTAACTGCAATTCTTGTACATCGAGCACATCGTTAAAATCTATAGTTCCGGTTTCGTAATTCTTAATGAGAATTTCTTCGGCGTCATTCGCCTGCTTTAAATTGTCTGTTTGTACATTAAACTTAATTCTCATTGTATTTCTATTATAAATAGCTTGTGCAAGACGTGTTTCAAGGTTATTGAGCCTCTCTTCTTTCTGTGATTTTATTTCCAATTGTTTCAATTCATTTTGCTTTGTCACTGACTTATATTTATTATTGAAAATGGGAATTGAAATAGAAACCATAGGCATCACAATGTCTTTACCATTATCGGAAAAATTCATATCTGGACGTTCTGATACAGGCACATAGTCCAAACCAAAACCGATATTGGGCGCACTCTCTTTTTGGTTTAATAATTCGGCTTCTTCGATAGATTCATATAATTTATCGTATTTAATAAGTTCTGGGTTAAGCTGTAGATTGTCAGTCAAAATAAACACATCTTCTTCGGGAATTATCATCTGCTTTACGACCTCTACGGCAATATTTTCATCACGATTCAAAAGATTATTAAAGAGCGCTTGCTCCGCCAAATAATCTTGTTCCAGCACTTCTTTCTGCTGAATCAACTCGTTCTGTCTTATCTGAAGGCGAAGTACATCAACCGCTGATGCCTTTCCCACTTCTACAGAGGTTAATGCAAGGCGTTCATAGGTTTCCAAAAGTTCTATATTCTCATCCAGAATACCCTGTTTTGCACTTATGGCATAGAGTTTATAATAGGATTGGGATACTGATAACGAAAGTTTTCTTTTTGCAATCGCTATATCAACAAATTGGGCTTCGGCCATTGATGAAGCATAGTTTTCCCTTGCTGATATGGTTCCAAACCAAGGCAACATTTGTTTTACTGAAAAACGTGCACGTTGCGCCCCTGTTCGGGTTTCTGGTTCGCTCACAAAGTAGCCTAAGCCAATCTCTGTGTTTGGTAACCAATCAGCTTCATTTACCTTTTCTTCCGCTATGTTGTAGCGCAATTCAAAAGCTTGAATTTCTGGATTATTCTTTTCGGCTTCCTGAATATAGGATGCTAAATCTTGTGCATTTACTTCCGCGAAAGCGAAAAAAACAAATATTATTAAAACTATATATCTCATTTTGTAGCTCGTTTTAATTGAAATTCCTGCTTCCAACTGAATAAAACTGGCACAACAAATAGCGTTACAAGTGCTATAAGCATTCCGCCAAATGAAGGGATTGCCATCGGAATCATTATATCACTCCCACGACCTGTTGATGTCAATACAGGTAACAAAGCAAGAATAGTTGTTGCAGTTGTCATCAAACACGGACGGATACGCTTTTCTCCAGCTTCAACTACAGATGCCCTAATTTCCTGTTTTGTTTCTGGGGTATTTCTATCAAAGGTTTGGGTCAAATAAGTTGCCATAACCACACCATCATCAGTTGCAATACCGAATAGGGCAATAAAACCAACCCAAACGGCAACACTTAAATTAATGGTGTGCATTTGAAAAAGGTCTCGTAAATTCTCCCCAAAAAAGTTGAAGTTTAAGAACCAATCTTGCCCATAACCCCATATCATCAAAAACCCACCTGCAAAAGCAACGGCAATACCCGTGAATACCATTAATGATGTACCAACGGAACGGAACTGGAAATAAAGGATGAGAAAAATGATTGCTAGGGCTAAAGGCACAACAACGCTTAAAGTTTTTTCTGCACGTAATTGGTTTTCGTAGGTTCCTGTAAAGCGATAGTTAATCCCTTTTGGCACGATAAGTTCCCCACTATCAATTTTTGATTGGATAAGCGCTTGTGCATTTTCCACCACATCTACTTCGGCGAAGCCATCAAGTTTATCAAAAAGAACATAGCCCACTAAAAATGTATCTTCACTCTTTATTACTTGTGGTCCTTGTTCATATCTAATAGTGACAAGTTCACTTAATGGCACTGGACTCCCTTTTTCAACAGGAACATAGATGTCTTTTAAATCATTAGGGTTTGCCCTTAATTCTCTAGGATAGCGAACTCGAATGCCATATCTTTCTCTACCTTCAACAGTCTGCGTAAGCACCATTCCTCCAACAGATACTTGAATGACCTGTTGTACCTGTTCGATGGTAATTCCATATCGAGCCAATCGGTCTCTGTCAATATCCAATAATAGATAAGGTTTCCCGACAATACGGTCAGCAAATACGGCCTCATCCTTAACCCCATCTGCTTGCTTAAGAATATTTTCCAATTGTACTCCAAAGGCTTCAATTTCCTTTAAGTCTTGCCCTTTTACCTTTATTCCCATTGGTGCTCGCATACCGGTTTGTAACATTACCAAACGTGTTTCAATGGGTTGTAACTTGGGTGCAGAAGTAACTCCAGGAAGCTTTGTGACTCTCACAATTTCTTTCCAAATATCATCTGGCGATTCAATTTCAGGTCGCCAGTTTCTAAAGTATTCTCCGTCATCATCTGGTATCAGTTGTGATATGTTGACAGAAAATGGGTCTGCTATTGCCGAAGCATCGTATGTTGCATTTTCAGTTTCTACTTCATTATTTGGATTGGTAACCAACCTTCCGTCCTTTAGAATAAACAGTCCATCTTCATTTACCTTAAACCGCTGTCTTTTTCTTTTCTCATTTAATATATATTCAGACTTGTATTGAATGACGTTCTCATACATTGATAATGGTGCTGGGTCTAATGCAGATTCTGTACGACCAGATTTACCAACTACGGTTTCAATTTCAGGAATACTGGCCACAGCCATATCCAATTGTTGCAATACCCGTTTGTTCTCTTCAACACCAGCGTGGGGCATTGAAGTGGGCATCAGCAAGAAAGAGCCTTCATTAAGAGATGGCATAAATTCCTTCCCTGTATTTTTCATAATCATTACCCCAAAAATTATAATGGCGGTGGGCAGGGAAAGAAACAATAGTTTATTCCGTAATGCCCAATTTAAAATACGCACATAATACTTTCTGAAAAGTGTGAATACACCTAGAAGGCCAAAACAGATAAGTCCAACAAAAATCAAATTTATAAATATGCTGCGATCGACGCCAAGTGGTCTCCAATATTCTGCCAATAAGAATATGATAGCAAAAGCAGACACAAATATGTTAATCACATTGGCACGTTTTGGGGTAATCTTCTCCTTTAGCGAGAGGATACCAACCACACCAAATGCAACTAATATTAATCCTAGCGGGTAACCAAAAATAAGTGCTACAACACCCAAAATAATCATTGCTCCATTTAGTATATAACTAAAAGAAGTCTTTATGCTACGCTTTTTAAATAAATATGCTGCGAACGGTGGGATTAAAAACAAGGCCACAATTAGGGATGCTGTTAGGGCAGCCGTTTTGGTAAAAGCCAATGGTCGAAACAATTTACCTTCAGCACCAATCATCGTGAATACAGGAATAAAGCTTATAATAGTGGTGAGTACCGCAGTCAATATTGCCCCAGAAACTTCGGCGGTTGCATTATATACTACCGTGTTCATTGGCAGGTTTTCCTCATTTTCATCAATATGCCGAAGCACATTTTCTGTAAGAATCACACCCACATCGACCATTGTTCCAATAGCAATAGCAATACCTGACAAGGCCACAATATTGGCGTCTACATTAAACAGCTTCATTGAAATAAAAACCATCAATACTGCAACAGGTAATAATCCTGAAATTAAAACCGAAGCCCTTAAATTAAATACCATTATAATAATTACGAAAATTGTAATTAAAATTTCTAATGTAAGTGCTTCGTCCAGCGTACCTAATGTTTCTTGAATAAGTTCTGTTCTATCATAAAAAGGAACAATGGTAAGTTGAGATGTTCTACCATCACTTAATGTTTTAGAGGGCAAACCTGAACTTAATTCATTGATTTTTTCCTTCACATTATTAATAACCGCCATAGGGTTAGCACCATATCGGGCTACCACGACACCACCTACAACTTCTGCTCCTTCTTTATCCAACAGCCCTCTTCTTGTTGCAGGTCCGTGGGAAACTTTTGCAATATCCTTTAAGCGTATTGAGGTAAAATTTTCTGATGTTACTACAGCGTTTTCCAAATCGGCAATGGATTTGACATATCCCAAGCCACGTATCAGATATTCCGCTTGGTTAATTTCCAAAGTCTGTGCTCCAACATCCTTATTACTCTGTTTTACAGCTTTTACAACTTCATTCAAACCAATTTTATACTGCTTCATCAACTCGGGGTTGACATCTACTTGATATTCCAAAACATAACCACCAATTGAGGCGACTTCAGAAACACCACTTGCTGATGAAAGCGCATATTTCACGTAAAAATCTTGAATGCTTCGTAATTCCTGCAAATCCCAACCACCTGTTACGTTTCCGTTTTCATCACGACCTTCTAGCGTATACCAATATATTTGACCCAACCCGGTCGCATCAGGACCCAATGCAGGGTTTACTCCATCTGGTAAAAGTCCTGATGGTAGTGAATTTAGCTTTTCAAGTATTCGGCTTCGGCTCCAATAGAATTCGATATCCTCTTCAAAAATGATGTAGATACTTGAAAAGCCAAACATAGATGAACTTCGTATGGTTTTGACACCTGGAATACCAAGAAGCGATGTGGTTAAAGGATAGGTAATTTGATCTTCAATATCCTGTGGGGATCGACCATCCCATTTAGTAAATACAATTTGTTGGTTTTCGCCAATATCGGGAATGGCATCTACAGCCACAGGATTACGTGGAAGTGAACCAGTATTCCATTCAAATGGGGCATTAACGACTCCCCAAGCCACAAATAAAGCTAATAGCAAAACTGCTACGAGTTTATTTTCAATTAGAAATTTGATGCTTTTATTCAGCATAGAAATGATTATTAAGTAATTATAAATCTTGTTTAAAAAGTGACAAACAAGCAGAAATGTCCAAAACAAATTAATGCAGGACTACAGTTCTAATTACTTAAAAATTAAATAAGGAAAGTCTGGTCTAAAACTTGAATATCCCTGACCAAGGGAGGAGGTGTGTAATCTCTATATGAATTTAAATCTTCTTGAGATTCGAAAAATAAATTTATATAAGTATGGATAAAAGCAGCAACAAATAGTTGTTTGTCTTTATCTAATTTGTCGAACGATGTTTTTAAAGTATCTTGACCTTCAACAATCACTTGTTCATCACTACAGCAATCTTTTTTTGAAATATCACACTCTGATGAATCCAATTGCTGCTGAACTTCCATACCACAGGATTCAGCGTGACCAAATAAAGAAGAATCCACTAAAGTATCGCCACAGTAATGACTATCAACAGTAAAAGAAACAGTTGACAACAACACAATAAGTGCTAAGCAAGCGGATGATATTTTATAAAAAACCTTCTTCATTAATTTTACAAAGCTATTAAATTTTTAGCAGAATTTCTTGATTTAACAAATAATTTAGATTCCACTTGAAGATTTGTACTGAATTTAATCCATTACAAATTATAAATTATTGAGTCTAAATTGCTTAAATCTTATTATTAAGAATTATTCTAAATAATATTTTTTTAATTAAAAAAGACTATTACATTTGTCCTTTATTTATATTCATTCTAAATAATTTAAAGCAAATGCGAATTCTCTTTTTTCTAATACTTATTTTGCAATTCCCAAATATATGGGCACAAACTAATCCCCAAAAAAAAGATACTATCCAACAAAAAACGGAACAGTTAAAAGAGGTGATAGTCTCTGGAAATACTATACTCGGTAGTAGGTTTGAGGTTAAAAACAAAACGGGTTCTGCAAGCTATATTTCCGAAGAAGACTTAAAAAAATTCTCTTATACTAACATCAACAGGGTATTACAAACAGTTCCAGGAATTAACATTTATGAAGAAGATGGCTTCGGACTACGCCCAAATATAAGTTTGCGAGGCACATCGCCTGAGCGTAGTGCAAAAATCAATTTAATGGAAGATGGTGTGCTCATTGCCCCTGCACCTTACAGCGCACCTGCCGCCTATTATTTTCCTACCATTGGTCGTATGCAGGCCGTAGAAGTTTTAAAAGGAAGCAGTCAAATTCAATACGGACCCAATACCACTGGTGGCGCCATAAATATGATATCTTCCCGAATTCCAAACAAATTCTCTGGAAGGGCTTCCATTGCTGCAGGAAATTACGATTCAAGAAATACTCAATTAACAATTGGTGATAGCTATAAAAATTTTGGATTTGTAACGGATTATTTTAATTATAATTCTGATGGTTTTAAAAATCTTGACGGTGGTGGCAATACAGGATTTGACAAATCTGATTATTTGGCCAAGTTTAGGGTTAACTCAAATTTAGACGCAAAAACGTATCAGTCATTAACGTTTAAAATTCAGTATTCCGAAGAAGAGGCAAACGAAACTTACTTAGGTTTGACAGATGAAGATTTTCAAGAAAATACCTTTAGAAGATACAGAGCTTCTTCAGAGGATGTAATGAATGCCGAGCATCAACAATACCAACTTACCCATTTTATCCGATTATCATCATCATTAGACATAAGCACTACCGGTTACTTGAATAAATTCAAACGTAATTGGTACAAATTGGATGATGTAAATTTAGGCGAAAGAGTGAGCATTAGTAATATCCTTTCATCGCCACAGAATTTCCCATTAGAATACCAAACCATTTTAGGAAACGAAAACACCCAAGAAGATGTTATGGGCGTAAAGGCAAATAACAGAGCATACACTTCAAATGGTGTTCAATCCATTGCCAAATTACGATGGGGCTCTGATTGGTTACAAACTTTAGAAGCCGGAATACGCTACCACGAGGATGATGAGGACAGATTTCAATGGGTGGACAGGTATGCATTCTTGAACAATGAATTAATACGTACGACAGTAGGCGAAAAAGGGTCTGACGCTAACCGCATAAGTGGTGCAAAAGCTCTCGCTGCACACCTCTTATACACCCTAAAAGTTGAGAACCTGACCCTAACACCTGGCTTACGCTATGAGAATACAACTCTAACCCAAATGGACTATGGCACCAATGACCCTTCCAGGACTGGTCAAGATTTATCCATTCGCGAAAACAAGGTAAACGTATGGATTCCTGGTTTAGGCGCAAACTACAGATTTAGTAACGATTTTTCAGTTTTTGGTGGTGTACACAAAGGGTTTTCCCCACCAAGCAATACACCAGGGCAAAATGCCGAAGAAAGTATTAATTACGAAATAGGAACCCGATTTAGCGTTAAAGGGCTACAAGGGGAACTTGTTGGGTTCTACAATGACTATCAAAACCTACTGGGAAGTGATTTGGCTGCTACAGGTGGTACGGGAAGTCTTGACCAGTTTAATGCAGGTGAAGTGCGCGTAAGCGGAATTGAATTTTTACTGAATTACAACCTACTATATAATAAGTCAGAAAAATTTAAACTTCCTGTGTCGGTTTCCTATACCCTCACGGATACCGAATTTCTGACCAGTTTCGATAGCAACGAGGATATTTATGGAGTGGTGACCAAAGGGGACGAAATACCATACATCGCAAAAAATCAATTAAATGCAACTTTTGGGCTAGAGCATAAGAAATTTGAAGTAAACCTAAATTCACGATATACTGGAGCATTTAGAACTAAAGCTGGTTCAGGATCTATTCCTGAAAATTTTAAAGTGGATTCTAACTTCATAGTTGACTTATCTGCTCGTTATTTTCTTAATGAAAATTTTACGCTATCAACAAACATCATAAACCTATTTAATACAAAATATGCTGTATCTCGTGTGCCAGCAGGTTTACGTCCTGGCCATCCTTTTGGAATTAACTTTTCTGTAGCATATGGATTTTAAGAGAAATATATTTGATGACAAATATCATATTTTTGTTTAATCTTTAAAATTATCTTCGCATTAATTAATTTGGAATCAATTCATAATTATCTGGAAATGATATTATTAATCAATAGTGTGTAACCTACAAGAAATCGTTAATGCTAAACAAAAATTCCGTAAATTTATAGGGTGAAATCTTTTTTTACTAAAATACTGTCCTTTTTTTTAGCAGTTTTTATACTGTTTTCTACTTCTTCTTTCACGGTGGATATGCACTTTTGCTGTAATAAATTGGTAGATATGGCTTTTTTTAGTAAGGCAGAATCTTGTATGGAGACAGCGCAAAAAAAAGATACAAATTCCAAGCAATGTACTTCCATACAAGAGAAGGATTGTTGCGATAATCAGACCATTGTAAAAGAAGGAGATGACACCTTTAAGAAGTCCAATACAATTTTAGAGATTGAGACTTTAGTTTTCTTAAATACTTTTTTTAATACTTATATTAATCTGTTCGAGGGGCTAGAAGAAAAAGTCATTTCTTTTAAAACCTATAGGCCGCCTTTATTATCTACAGATATTATAATTCTCAACGAGACCTTCTTAATTTGATTTTCTACATCGCAGATTGACTTTAATCTGCATTACCTCTATAGCCAAAGTTTCACTTCTGGCTAACATTTGTTGTACTCTATTCCCAACAATACTATACACCATTAACCCTGTTAGGTCTTAACCTTTCAAACCATTGAGTTAAAACTCAATGACAATACATTATATACTATGAGCAAACCAAAAGAATTTTGGATTAAGAATATGGTCTGTAATCGCTGCTTAAAAGTAATTATGCAGGAGTTACAAGAACTTGAAGTAACCGTACTTTCATTGGAATTGGGAAGATTGTTAGTAGAAGCACCAAATAAAACAGACAGTGAAATCATCAATGCAGTAACAACCGTGCTTCACGCCAATGATTTTGAAATAGTGCAGAACGAAGAAGAAATGCTCGTAGAAAGAATCAAGATTATTCTAATTGAACAATTACAAGAGCTACCATTACATATCAAAGTAAAAACATCTGAACTATTGGCATCAAGCCTTCATAGGGAATACAAGACATTGAGTAAATTATTTTCAGCAAATCAACAGACAACCATTGAAAAGTACTTTATCAAATTAAAGATAGAGAAAGTTAAAGAGCTCATTCAACTCAAACAACATTCCTTTTCAGATATAGGGTACTTATTGGACTACAGCAGCGTCAACCATCTGTCTAGACAGTTCAAAGAAGTAATTGGAGTGAGTATGACCGATTATAAAAATACTGAAAACTGGAAAAGAAATTTTTACGATGAAATTATGTAGATAACAACGAAAGTTATGCAGATAAACGCTTAAGGCAATCATTAATTTTATCAAAATAAATCAAACTAAAATGAAAAAACTACTCATCACATTAGTATTAATTCCCTTTCTAGGGATTACACAAACTATAGAAAATTTAGAGTACATCTCGCCTTTTAACAATGAAGTAGCTGCCATTAAAAAAGGGAACGAATGGGGGTTTATTGACCAAGACGGCAAAGTAATCATTGATTTTCGAAATGATTTGGTGCTAACCAAAACAGGAAATGCAACCTACCCCATATTCAGTAACGAAAAATGCTTGATTGCCCATCAAAAAGATGGCATACTGTATTATGGCTATATCGATAAAACTGGAAAAACTGTCATTACACCTCAATTCTTGAATGCGACCAATTTCGAATATGATAAGGCATTGGTACTAAAAGTTGAAAAAGAGACCATAGGCTATAATGACATTTTCAACAAAGACGTCGTTAGCTACCATTATTTTGAAGTAGTTATAAATAAACAAGGAAAAGCCATTGACCATCTAACTCAATTGGCCATTCACATATCGCCTAAAGATAAGGAGGATAAAAATCCACCTATCATAACCTCTAAATTGATTTCGGAAAATTTAGTGGCCATTAAAGAAAGCAACAAGAAATGGCGTTTAAAAAAAATTGAATAACAATGAAAAAGTTCCCGACAGAAATGAAATTAAAGAAGATTGAAAACCTTTTTAAATCTGACAGTTAATAGCTGATAACCCATTCCCTAAACTACGGTTTGTGGATTGTTGGGAATGGGTTTATAAAAATAAATGTTTAACTCAATAAAATAGAAAATTATGAAAACATTACTAATTGTTTTATCAACAATCGGGCTTTTAAGCTTAAGCAGTTGCAACCAAGGAGCAGATCCTCAAGCACTATTGGAAAATCCTGAAACTCGTACGGAGGTGTTTAATGCCGTTACCGAGAACCACGATTATATGACCGAGTTTATGGAAAGTATGCACGGCAGTCAACACACAATGGCAATGATGCAGGGCAACAAAAAAATGATGGGCTCTATGATGCAAGGAGAAGGAATGCAAATGATGATGAAGGACAGTACAATGATGAATATGATGATGAACCAAATGATGAATGACGGAAAAATGATGGGAACAATGATGAAAATGATGCACGAAAAAGGAATGATGAGCGAGGACTGTATGAAATCTTGCTCAAAGATGATGGGCGAAAAAGGAATGGATATGCAGAATATGAATAGTCAAAACAAACAGGATCATACCGAGCATCATTAATTTTTAACTTCTAAATACAAAAAAAATGAAAAAAAATCACTGGATTTGGATGGTCATAGGTTGTGGGCTACCACTATTGTTCATCTTTTTAGCGCCCTCATTTGGTATAGGAGGTGGTTCATCACTATTTATTTTCATCCTTTTTATGTTCGGCATCCATCTGTTTATGCCCCACGGTTCACACGGACACGGAAAGCACAATAATCATAAGCATCAGGATAGCGACCACAATCATTCTGGACAGGAAACAAAAGAAGAACACAAAGGACATCAACATCACTAAAAACTATATACAATGAAACAAAAATTTCAAATAAACGGAATTAGTTGTGGTGGATGTGTAGCAAGGGTCAAGAAGACTTTGGAAGAACATCCCAATATCGAAAAGGCAGAAATTTTTCTGGCACCAAAAGGAGCTACACGTATCACGATGAATGAAGCACTTTCGGTTGCCGACTTGCAAAAGCAACTCGATGAGCTCAATGGATATACAATCACAGAACTTAATCAATAACAATTAAAACCTAAAAACTATGCATTTATACGACGGACACTTTGGAGGAATGCACCTAATATGGTGGATTATATGGGTCATCTTACTTGCTTGGATATTCTTTATCCCAGCAGATATACCCTATCAAAAAACAATGAAGGACAGCCCACTGGATATTCTTAAAAAACGCTATGCAAAAGGCGAAATATCCAAGGAAGACTATGAAGAATCTAAAAGAATTTTAAACTCGGACAACTAATCTTAAACTATAAAATTATGCATCGCTTAAACGTAAAAAAACTCGGATTTGCCTTCGGTCTTACAGGAACCATAATTTATTTGGGCTGTATGATAGTAATGGCTACAGCAGGGCGGGAAGGTTCAATCATCTTTTTCAATAGCTTATTGCACGGCTTGGATACCACCAATGTCATTAGAATGGATGTTCCCCTATTAGAAGTGTTAATGGGTATCGTACAAACTTTTATCCTTTGGTGGCTTATAGGCGCTTCTATTGGCGCTTTTTATAATGCGCAAATAAAAATAAAAAAGTAAAAAAACCTTTTAGGATTTATGCAGTATGTCTGGTTCATATGGTCGCTTATCATTCTTGCTCTTTGGGTAGTTATATATATATCCAAAAAAGGAGTTAGGAAAGAAATGCTCAAAATGAGCCTGATTACGATGCCCTTTGGTTTAACAGAACCGTTGTTTGTACCAGAATATTGGTTTCCACCTTCGCTTTTTGATTTGGCCGAAAAAACAGGCTTCGATATCGAAAGTTTGATTTTCTCTTTCGCAATAGGTGGAATTGGCACTGTACTCTACAACCTTATTTTTAAAAGAGGACTTGCCGAAATACCACATAGCGAACGAAGTCATAGTAGGCACCGATTGCATATTTATATACTTTTTATACCAGCAGCTGTATTCATCATTCTGGCGCTTTTTACGTCGCTCAATCACATTTATTGCGGCATTATAGCTTTGTTCATAGGTGGATTGGCGACTCTTTATTGTCGCCCAGATTTAAAAGGAAAGATTTGGGTTGGGGGAATTCTGTTTACGGTATTGTACTTCATTTATTTCGGAAGCATCCTTCCGTTCTATCCTCAATATGTGGAGTTGTACTGGAATCTAGACAACCTGACCCATATTCTTGTCTTGGGCATTCCTATTGAAGAATTAATGTTCGCCTTCACTTTTGGGATGTATTGGTCTGGATTGTATGAACATATCTATTGGCGAAAACTCATTCAAACTGAAATAATTATTCCACTTAAAGATTAACACTATGAAACGAATACACTCAAATCAAAAAAACAATGCTATCCAAGTTGTAGCCATTAAGAACCCAGTAAGAAAGATATACCAGGTATCCATCGCTATATTGTTCCTTCTACTGCTTTCAGCAGTACTTCTATCCTGTTCTGGCAAGAAAAAAGATGTTGCAGAAAGCGTAACACAGCCAACTGTTGAAACATCCCAAACAGCAAATGAGGCCATTATATCAGCCCAAAATTATGAAATCGTTCCCAACGAAAAAGTCTGTATGGTCAATGACCGATTTATGGGTGTGTCACAAATACCTATTGACGTCAATGGAACTATCTACTATGGTTGTTGTGAAAATTGTGTTGAAAAGTTACAGAAAAATCTAGATGATGTTCGCTTTGGGAGTAATCCACTAAATGATACAAAAGTTGATAAAGCTTCAGCAATTATTGTTCAAGATAAAAGTAGCGGAAGTGTTTTTTATTTCGCTTCCATAGTAGATGCCCAATCATTTATAAATAAGAATAAAGGATAGGAAATCTTTATTCATAAAAATTCAAGTTATGAAAATAGTGTTAGCCATAGATGGTTCTGATTTTAGTAAACTAGCAGTAAAAGAACTTGCAAAATTACCCTTACAAAATGAAAGTGAGGTCTGCATTATAAACGTGTATGAACATCCTGCGATATCAACACCATCATTAATTACATCAACAAGTTCTATTAATTCCTACTACAAAGAGTTTTTATCAAACGCTGAAAAAATAGGGAAAAAGATTGTTTCCGAAGCTGGTAAAGTATTGAAAGAAAAAAATAGCTCACTTCGTATAACAACAAATGTTGTCAGCGGTCTTCCTAAAAAAGAAATTTTGGAAAAAGCGGAATCTTTTGATGCCGATTTGATTGTAGTGGGTTCGCAAGGGCAAGGCGCATTTTCACGTCTTTTATTAGGTTCCGTTTCACAGTATTTAGCAACACACGCCAAATGTTCAGTAATGATTGTAAAAGACAAGGACGCAAAGTAAACTATTGCTAATACCAATGATATAAAAATTAAATATGAACGCTAACCACTCAAATAATAATACAAAAGAATCTGCTTGCAAGGTAACAGATGAAATCTGCCTTCCAGACTCTAATTTACCTCGTGTTATTATTATAGGTGGTGGGTTTGCAGGTTTAGCGTTGGTTGAAAAACTGAAACATAAAGAGGTGCAGGTGGTACTGTTCGATAAAAACAACTTCCACCAGTTTCAGCCCTTATTTTATCAAGTGGCAACGAGTGCTTTGGAACCTGATAGTATTGTATTCCCTTTCAGAAAACAAATTAGTGGTTATAAAAATGTATTGTTTCGTTTAGCTGAAGTCGAGGAAATCCAACCTTCTACAAACACCATTATAACCAATAAAGGAAGAGTTCACTTCGACTATCTCGTATTGGCAACGGGTACAACAACTAATTTTTTTGGTATGGACAATGTCGAGTCCCATAGTATTGGGATGAAAAACATTCGCGATTCTTTAAATATTCGCCATATGATGCTGCAAAATCTGGAACAAGCTGCAATCACTTGTGATGATAAAGAACGTGATGCCTTAACAAATTTCGTCATCGTTGGTGGTGGTCCTGCTGGCGTAGAGATGGCAGGAGCTTTGGCTGAATTCTGTAAATACATTCTTCCCAAGGATTATCCAGAATACCCTTCTTCTATTATGAATATTTATTTGATAGAAGCCATTGATGAATTGTTAAGTACGATGTCTGAAAAAGCATCTACGAAAACCCTAAAATATTTGAAGGACTTGGATGTAAAAGTACTATTCAATGAATCGGTAAGCGATTATGACGGCTCAATAGTCACAACCAAAAGTGGAAAAACCATTTTAGCCAAAAACCTAATCTGGACAGCGGGTGTTAAAGGACAGTTCCCAAAAGGTATTGATAAAAAACACGTGGTAAAGGGTAACCGCTTAAAAACAGACTCATTTTTAATGGTAGAAGGCTACAAAAACATTTTTGCCATAGGCGATATAGCGGCTGTAATTACAGAAGAAACGCCAAAAGGACATCCGCAAGTAGCACAAACAGCTATTCAGCAAGGTAAATATTTAGGTAATATATTATTGAAAATTATTAAGGATGAGGGTGTGAACCCTTTCGAATATAAAGACAAAGGTTCATTAGCTACAGTAGGGAAACGTAAGGCAGTAGCTGATTTGGGCAAATTCAAATTTGCAGGTTATTTCGCTTGGCTATTATGGTCAGTTGTACACTTATTATCCATAAGCGGATTTAGAAATAGATTGATGGTTGGTTTTAATTGGGCGGTAA
>CENR01073750.1_pt1 | contig 17185 bp, 12 predicted proteins | sample 530181 | NCBI WGS metagenome assembly CENR01 (sample SAMEA2619677, study PRJEB7988) | marine metagenome | biome: marine biome (ENVO:00000447); feature: surface water layer (ENVO:00002042); material: "saline water (ENVO:00002010), including plankton (ENVO:xxxxxxxx)" | depth 5 m | reverse complement strand
GGGAGCGCGAAGCAGTGTTGCCGCCAGGGGTGTTGGAATTCCTTTTTCGTTTAAGACACTCACCAGAGCCTCTCCAATTCCTAGAGATGTTAGGACCTCATCGGTTTTGTAGTATTCTGAAATAGGATAATTTTCCGCAGTTAATTTTATTGCTTTTCTGTCCTTGGCTGTAAAAGCGCGTAAAGCATGCTGAATTTTTAACCCTAACTGGCTCAATACTGCGTCGGGTACATCGGTTGGATTTTGAGTCACAAAATAAAGTCCTACTCCTTTCGAACGGATCAGTTTTACAATACTTTCAATCTGGTCCAAAAGCGCATCACTGGCTTCTTTAAAAATAAGGTGGGCCTCATCTATAAAAATCACTAACTCGGGTCTGCCACTATCGCCTTGTTCGGGGAAGGTGCTGTATATTTCAGCCAGCATGCACAACATAAAGGTTGAAAATAATTTTGGACGGTCCTGAATATCAGTTAAACGAACAATATTGATATACCCCATTCCATTGTCGTTTACACGCAACAGATCGTCTGTGTCAAAGGACTTTTCACCAAAGAACAGATCGCCTCCCTGTTGTTCTAACTCTACGATCTTCCGAAGTATGGCACCTGAAGAGGCAGGAGAAATACGGCCGTATTGTTCGGCTATTTCTGCTTTTCCATCGCCTGTGGAAAACTGTAATATTTTTTTAAAATCTTTTAGGTCGAGTAACGGTAGCTTGTTATCGTCACAATATTTGAATAATACTGAAATAATCCCGGCTTGGGTTTCAGATACATTCAGAATTCTTGAAATAAGAACTGGTCCAAACTCACTTACCGTAGCGCGTAAACGAACTCCTTGTTGTTCCGAAAGCGTTAAAATTTCGACAGGAAACTTTTGTGCATTAAAAGGAATTCCAATTTTCTCGTGGCGCTCATCAATTTTAGCGTGCCCGGGACTGGGTTGCGCAATTCCGGAGAGATCTCCTTTCATGTCCATCAACAACACAGGAATTCCTTTTTCGGAAAGGTTCTCAGCTAACACTTGCAGTGTTTTTGTTTTTCCTGTACCTGTGGCACCAGCGATCAATCCATGGCGGTTTAAAGTTTTTAAAGGGACTTTAACCAGGGCGTTTGTTATGGTTTCACCTCCCAGCATGGCAGCTCCCAGGGTAATGGAATCGCCTTTGGTGGTGTAGCCATTAGTGATATGATCGAAAAATTCCTGCTGGTCTGCCATAGGGTTGAAAATTTGGGCATAAAAATACGCATTGTACGGTAGCTTCTGAAATATTCCGTATTTTAATTGAAATTTTAATACAACCTTATGAAAGTAGTCAACCTTATGATAATCGCTTGTGTACTTTGTGGTCTTACAAGTTGTGATACCTCTAAAGAAGATACAAAGGAAATTATTTCTAAAGTAAAGCTTGAAACACCTGAAACCCCTGTTTTTTATCCCTCCCACGAACCAAAAAAACAAGGTGCTCCATTTAGTGATGCCGTACAGGTGGGAAATACATTCTACCTATCCGGACAAATTGGGATGGATCACTCCAGTCGGGAATTGGTGGAAGGCGGCATTAAAGCTGAAACAAAACAGGCACTGGAAAATATTAAAGCAGTTTTGGCACACCATGAACTTGAAATGGAGGACGTGGTGAAAGCAACTGTAATTCTAGACAGTATTGAAGATTTTTCAGCATTTAATGAACTATACACTCAGTATTTTCCGCAAAAACCCGCCCGAACCACATTTGCTGCCGAAGCACTGGCAAAAGGTGCTAAGATTGAAATTGAAGTAATAGCTTTTAAATAGTTAGCAGTAGCAGTTTACAGTTTAAATGCATAGGGGTAAAGTGCTTTCTAAAACTTGCTGCCAACTGCCACACGAAACTGCATACTTATTCCTGCGTTCTGCATACTGAAATCCTTATCTTTGCCCCAATGAAAACTGAAGTACAAGAACGGGTTGAAAAAGGCACAATGTTGCCATTAATGGAAGAATTCTATACCATTCAGGGAGAAGGATACCACAAAGGAACTGCTGCTTATTTTATACGGGTAGGGGGGTGCGATGTTGGGTGTCACTGGTGCGATGTAAAAGAGAGTTGGAATCCAGATATCCATCCGCCAACCAACATTAGTTCCATAGCTGAAAATGCTGCAAAATACTCCAAAACAATTGTAATTACGGGTGGAGAACCCTTAACGTGGGATATGGGGCCTTTAACTTCTTTGCTAAAAGAAAAGGGAATGGATACTCATATTGAAACTTCAGGAGCGTACGAATTAACAGGAACCTGGGACTGGATATGCCTATCGCCTAAAAAATTGAAGCTTCCAACTACAAATGTTTATTTGGCGGCTAATGAGCTAAAGGTGATAATTTATAACAATGATGATTTCCGTTTTGCTGAAGAACAGGCTGCTAAAGTTAGCAAAGACTGTAAGTTGTACCTGCAACCTGAGTGGAGCAAACGCGATAAAGTTATTCCTGCCATCGTGGAGTATGTAATGAACAATCCAAAATGGCTCGTCTCTCTCCAAACACATAAATATCTTAATATACCTTAAACTCCTAGCCCAAAGGGGAGTAAAAAAGCCAGGTAAAACTAAGTTTTATCTGGCTTTTTAATTATACAAGTGTGTTCCCCATTCGGGGGTTAGGGGGCTTCTACATTGCAACCGACATAAAAGGAACTGCAACTCGTGTAGTTCCCCAGCCAAGATGCATGTGTACGCCACCATCTGCTTCTTCAAAAGCAATGCTAAAGGCTTCCAGTTCGTCGTCGCCTTTAGTTACGTTTGCTGTGGTTCGCACCACGTCGTTTGACTCGTTATAACTGTAAGAACCCCAGACATTTTTGTCTGAACTTAAAATGATGGTCCAGGTATCGGCACCTGGAATAGTAAACAAAGAATACGTTCCTGCTTTAACTATTTTATCACCAACTTTCATGGGTTGGTACAAAGTGATTTCAGCCGCTTCGTTAGCGCCTGTTCTCCATACTTTTCCTTCTGGAGTAAGTTTGGCTAGTGGGCGTCCTTTTAACTGGGGCCTGCTGTAGGTTATTTTTACAAGTTTGTTACTCTCTTGATGGCTTGCTGGATATGCGGCCACGTCCATGGGGCTTTTGTCAAGATCGTCAAATTTTTGAGCATCCACTTGTGCTGTACATAGAATGGCTGCTGCGAATAGTGCGGTTGTAAGGAATTTGTTTTTCATTGGGTTTATTTGTTTTAGAGTGTTAAAGATACTTGTTGTACTTCGGTATTTGCGTTAACAAAAAGCAAAAGTAATGCCGCTTTGGTCGAGAGAGACTCAAAGAACTAACATGCAGTTTTACTGGCCAGATACGGATTGACTTTTGAATAAAATTTCAGTAGATAAGTAACGAACACGTACTGCTTGGAAACTTGTGTTTTTTCCACAATATTTTGTTAATAACTTACCCCTTTAAAAACGTGAAAACCGCCTATTTTATTGGTGGTTTGGTTATATTTGTTCGTTATCGAAAATTTGAATAGAACTAACCCATTTTTATATGAGCGAAGAACAAAATAAAAATAATTACGGTGCCGATAATATTCAGGCGTTGGAGGGAATGGAGCACGTGCGTATGCGCCCTTCCATGTACATTGGAGATGTAGGAGTAAGAGGATTGCACCATTTGGTGTATGAGGTAGTAGACAACTCTATCGATGAGGCCCTGGCGGGACATTGTGATGCTATTGATGTTATTATTAACGAAGATAATTCTATCACCACTACAGATAATGGGCGTGGTATCCCGGTAGATATTCATAAGAAAGAAGGAGTATCTGCACTTCAGGTAGTAATGACCAAAATTGGTGCTGGTGGTAAATTCGACAAAGATTCCTATAAGGTTTCCGGAGGTCTGCACGGAGTAGGGGTAAGTTGTGTAAATGCCTTGTCAGAGCATTTAACGGCAACCGTACATCGTGATGGAAAGATTTATCAGCAGGAATACGAAAGAGGAAAACCCCTCTATCCTGTAAAGCCTATAGGCGATACTGAAAAAAGAGGTACTATAGTAACTTTTAAGCCAGACGGAGATATCTTTACACAAACACGCGACTATAATTATGACACCCTGGCTAGTCGTTTACGGGAATTGGCTTTTCTAAATAAAGGAATCACCATAACCCTTATCGACAAACGCGAAACCGATGAGAAAGGTGAATATATAGGAGAAACGTTTCATAGTGACGAAGGGCTTCCTGAGTTTATTCGTTTTTTAGACGGAAACCGCGAGCCGTTAATTGCAGGCGTTATTGCCATGGAAGGTGAGAAGAATGGTGTGCCTGTTGAAGTAGCAATGGTGTATAACACTTCGTATAGTGAAAATTTACACTCCTACGTAAACAATATCAATACCCATGAAGGTGGTACACACTTAAGTGGTTTTAGACGTGGGTTAACAACAACCCTAAAGAAGTATGCTGATGCTTCAGGAATGTTAGATAAACTGAAATTTGAAATTGCCGGAGATGATTTCCGTGAGGGATTAACAGCAATTGTTTCAGTAAAAGTACAGGAGCCACAATTTGAAGGGCAAACAAAGACCAAATTAGGAAATAGAGAGGTAACGAGTGCAGTAAGCCAGTCGGTTTCTGAAATGCTTGAAAACTATCTGGAAGAAAACCCGAACGATGCAAAAATTATCGTTCAAAAAGTAATCTTAGCCGCAACAGCACGTCACGCAGCACGTAAAGCACGTGAAATGGTGCAGCGTAAAACTGTGATGAGTGGTGGCGGATTGCCAGGGAAGCTTTCAGATTGTTCGGAACAAGATCCGGAAAAATGTGAAGTATTCCTTGTCGAGGGAGATTCGGCAGGCGGAACGGCCAAACAAGGTCGTGACCGTAACTTCCAGGCAATTTTACCCTTACGTGGTAAGATTTTAAACGTGGAAAAAGCGATGCAGCACAAAGTTTTTGAGAACGAAGAAATACGAAATATATTCACCGCATTGGGGGTGACCATTGGTACTGAAGAAGACAGCAAAGCGCTGAATCTTTCAAAATTAAGATATCACAAAATAGTGATCATGTGTGATGCCGATGTAGATGGTAGTCACATTTCTACCTTAATATTAACCTTCTTCTTCAGGTATATGAAAGACCTTGTAGAAGCGGGACACGTTTACATTGCAACCCCACCATTGTACCTGGTGAAAAAAGGACAAAAGAAAGAATACGCCTGGAATGACAAAGAACGTGATGCTTTAAATGAGCAATTTGGAGGTAGCGCAGGAATCCAGCGTTATAAGGGTCTTGGGGAGATGAATGCCGAGCAATTGTGGGACACTACCATGAACCCTGATTTTAGAACGCTTCGCCAGGTAACCATAGACAATGGTACCGAAGCCGATAGAATTTTCTCTATGCTTATGGGAGACGAAGTACCCCCGCGTAGAGAGTTTATTGAGAAGAATGCAGTGTATGCAAATATAGACGCGTAGTAGTAGCTAGCGAATAGTATACGTTAAACTTACCTAAAATCCTATGGTCTCGGCCGTAGGATTTTTTACTTTGGTTTAAAATTAGACGCTATGAAATACATTGCAACAACCCTATTTTTATTTTTTTCCATTCTTCCAGCAATAGCGCAAGAGAATTTAGAAGACTTATTAGCAGCTGGAATTGAAGATGCACAACGATTTTCGGCAGGCTATATTTCACCAGCTACAGAAGGTATGATGTACAATCTGTCCAATAGTTGGGCGCAATCTGCCGAGGTGAAAAAACCTTTGAAATTTGAAATTTCTATCATTGGAAATGCCACTTTTATCAAGGATGATAACAAAACCTTTCTTTTAAATACCAATGAGTATAACAACCTTCAATTTAGGGATGGGAGCTCCTCAAAACAAGTGGCCACGGGTTTTGGAGAAAATAATCCAGCTATTTTAGTTTTTGCCGAAGTACAAAACGGTCCTTTTATGGAAGAGGTTGAATTTGAACTACCGCAGGGTTTAGCCTCTGTAAATATAAATGTGTTGCCCACTGCCTTTTTACAAGGTAGAATTGGGGTTTTTAAAGCTACCGAAATAAAATTGCGTTATTTCCCAAAGATTGAACGGGAAGATGTGAAAACTGGATTACTTGGTGTAGGGATTCAACATGAATTCACAGAATGGTTGCCAGCCGAAAGCGTATTTCCAATAGCTATCTCAGGTTTGATCACCTACAATAACTTAGACGCAAATTACGATTTTACAGATGACGATATCGTAGAAGGTGAAAATCAGCAATTCGATTTAAAATTAAGTACATGGGTGTTTCAGGTCCAGGCCTCTACCAAATTACCGGTTTTTAATGTATATGGTGGTTTGGGGTATGTGACAGGGAAATCAGATTTTGACGTGTTGGGAACGTATCGAGTGCGTGGTGGGATTCCATTGTTTGAAACCACTAACGAGTTTACAGACCCGTTTTCAGTAGAAAATAAAATTTCGGGAGTACGCGCTACTTTGGGTGCAAAATTGCAGTTAGGTTTCTTTGGCTTGCATGCAGATTATAATCTTTCAGAATATAGCACCGTAACTGTTGGTACGCATTTCGGAATTTAACCCTTTGTTATCATATTATTTACGACGAGAATCGTACTTTTGTGCCCTGTTTTAAAAGGAGCAGAAAACCAATTTAAATAATCATAAAAAAAACCACAAATGAAAGTAACTGTAGTAGGGGCAGGTGCGGTAGGTGCAAGTTGTGCCGAGTACATTGCCATTAAAAATTTTGCAAGCGAAGTAGTATTGTTAGACATTAAAGAAGGGTATGCCGAAGGGAAAGCCATGGACTTAATGCAAACTGCTTCTTTAAATGGGTTCGATACCAAAATTACAGGTTCTACCAGCGACTATAGTAAAACTGCCAACAGTGATATTTGTGTTATTACTTCAGGAATTCCCAGAAAACCTGGAATGACCCGTGAAGAGCTTATTGGTATTAATGCTGGTATTGTAAAATCTGTTTCTTCAGACTTGATCAAGCATTCTCCGGATACCATCATTATTGTGGTGAGTAACCCAATGGATACGATGACGTATTTGGTTCATAAAACCACAGGGCTTCCTAAAAATCGAATCATTGGTATGGGAGGAGCTTTAGACAGCGCACGTTTCAAATACCGTTTGGCCGAAGCGTTAGAAGCACCTATTAGTGATGTAGACGGAATGGTATTAGGAGGTCACAGCGATACAGGAATGGTGCCTTTAACACGTTTGGCTACCAGAAACAGTGTGCCGGTTTCTGCTTTTTTAAGTGATGATAGACTGAACCAGGTAAAAGAAGATACTAAAGTAGGTGGGGCAACCTTAACTAAACTATTAGGAACTTCTGCGTGGTATGCACCAGGAGCTGCAGTAAGCGGATTGGTACAAGCGATCGCCTGCGATCAGAAAAAAATGTTCCCTTGCTCTGTACTCTTGGAAGGAGAATACGGATTAAACGATCTTTGTATTGGAGCGCCTGTGATCTTAGGTAGCAATGGAATTGAAAAAATTGTAGAAATAGAATTAAACGACGCCGAAAAAGCACACATGAAGGAAAGTGCCGAAGGAGTTAGTAAAACTAACGGCTTGTTAGAATTGTAAACGAAACGTTTTCAAATAAATAATATCTATAAAGACTGTAGCAATACAGTCTTTATTTTTTTATATTTGGCGCATGAACTCGAAATGGTACATAGGCTTACTAGTCGTTGCCCTGGCTTTCTTAGGAATAAGCTCGGAGCAAACAGTATTGCCTAATCAGGAAATCGTAGTTCAGTTTCATTTAGATGCCGTGAGTGCTACTGAAGCTGAAGATGCCATCTCTATTGTTACCAGACAACTACAATCCATTGGTGTGGAAGGTGTTCAGACTACACAGACACTGGATGGAAGTTTAAAAATCACCTATTTTAGTGCCATAGATGTAGCAGTTGTAAAAGATTTGTTCTCCAGACAAGCAAATATACTGGTTGGGGGTGCTTCTTTACCTGACAATGAAAATGCTCCTCATCAGCCTTTCGATAGCGACACGGCTAACTACCAGCTTAACGTAAGTGAAATCCAGACGGCAACCGATGCCGATATGGGGCTAAATGGCGTACTGGTGGATGTAAAGTCCGGCAACGAATGGTATGTAAATCCCGTTCTTTACTTTGGGAATCCCCATGTAGATTTCAACATACAAAAGACGATTGAAAATGTAGCGTACACGCTTTACGGAGCTATAGCGCTGGGTATAGACACTACTTCATATAAAATACCCGAAGTCCGCGCAGGCCCCTTGTCTTAAAAGGATGTCTGTCGTTCAATTCTTCTGAATAGTTTTTCAGAAGTAACACACTTTCAGAGAATATCCTCATCTTCAAATTCTTGTTCTTATAAGAAGTACAGCGTGCTGCACTCATGTTCAGCTTACATTTCCGAAGAACAAATAGCTACTAGTTCAGTAGGTAGCTTTTCAAAAGATATAACAGCTTATTATTAAACAACAGTATTAATTGTTGAATAAAAGGGTAACCTATATAGTTGCCCGTCCGAAAATTATTCGGAATTAAAAATTCAACTTCTAAACAACAAATAAAATGCAAAATAAAGGACTAATTACCGTATTTGCTATCCTTTTCGGGATTGTGAGTTTGTACCAGTTATCGTACACCTACATCGCAAATAAGGTAGAAACAGACGCAAAGGAATATGCGCAAAGTAATTTTCCGGAAACGGAGCCGGCCGAAAGACAAAAAGCAGAAGCACAGTACTTGCTGGATGCTACCAACGAGCCACAAATGCTCGGGATAGATTATAAAACGGCAAAGGAAAAAGAGTTAAACAAAGGTCTTGACCTTAAAGGAGGAATCAACGTAATCTTACAGGTTTCTGTAAAAGATATCTTGTCTGGATTGGCAAATAAAACAAAAGACCCTGCTTTTAATCAGGCGTTAGCTGCTGCAGATGAGCTGCAAAAAGATTCTCAGGAAACATATGCAGAGTCTTTCTTTAGAGCTTTTAACGATTTGCCTGGAGACAATCAATTAGCCTCTCCAAATATTTTCTTCAATAAGAATCTTGAAGACCAGATTAACAGCTCTATGACCAATGACGAAGTGGAGCCAATTATTACGAGAAAAATTGACGAATCTATCGCTTCTGCTTTTGAGGTATTGCGTAAGCGTATCGATAAGTTTGGGGTAACACAGCCTAACTTACAACGATTAGGAAACTCTGGGCGTATCTTAGTAGAACTACCAGGCGCAAAGGATATTGAGCGTACCAAAACTCTTTTACAGAGTACAGCACAATTGGAGTTCTGGACTGCTTACAAAGCAGAAGCCTTCCAGAGCTTTTTATTTGAAGCAGACGCAAAGTTAAAAACAATGATTTCTCCAGATGCTGAAACAGATGGAGAGGCAACCGATGAAGTTGCAGAAGGAGTTGAAGCTACACAGGACACCACCACAATAGCAAACGATACCACTGCAATAGCAGGAGATGATGTACAGGACGAAGACGACCTTGAAAGTTTACTAGGTGAAGATACTGCAGCAGATGTAAGTGATGATCCAGCGGTAAACAATCCGTTGTTGTCTAAAATTCAGTTTGGGTCACCAGGTTCCCCGGTTATCGCTTCAATTGAAAACAAGGATGTTGAAACAGTAAAAGAATACCTTAACAACCCGCAAATTCGCCAGTTGTTACCTGCTGAAATGCGCTATACAAAATTTGTGTGGGGCTTGCCAACAGCAAGAGAAGTAACTATTGAAGGGGAAACTGAAAACATCGAGTATGTAGATTTATACGCCTTAGTAGGAAATCGTGAAAACGAAGCGCCTTTAAGTGGAGGTGTGGTTACAGATGCAGTACAAACTTACGATCAAGTAGGACGTGTTGCAGTTAGTATGCAAATGAACGGTACAGGAGCCAAGAAGTGGGAAGAAATGACAGGAGAGGCTTTTACGAACAAAAGCCAGATCGCTATTGTATTGGATGATGTAGTATACTCTGCACCTGGAGTAACTTCTGGGCCTATTGCAGGAGGACGTAGCGAGATTACAGGAGATTTTACGATTGCCGAAGGTCAGGATTTAGCAAACGTTCTACGTGCAGGTAAACTTCCTGCCTCTGCAGATATTATTCAGGCAGAAGTAGTAGGGCCAACACTAGGTCAGGAAGCTATTGACAGCGGTATGATTTCGTTTGGTATTGCCTTGGCATTTGTATTACTTTGGATGATTTTCTACTATGGAAAAGCAGGAGCCTTTGCCGATGTTGCCTTAGTAGTAAACATCTTGTTTATTTTTGGAATATTAGCAGGTCTTGGAGCCGTATTAACGCTTCCTGGTATTGCTGGTATTGTATTAACTATTGGTATTTCGGTCGATGCGAACGTACTTATTTTTGAAAGGATACGGGAAGAGCTCGCCAAAGGAAAAGCACAGCGTGATGCCATTAATGATGGTTTCAGAAACGCATTGTCTTCAATTCTGGATGCGAACATTACCACAGGACTTACGGGTCTTATTTTATTAGTATTCGGTACAGGGCCAATTCAAGGATTCGCAACTACTTTATTGATAGGTATCGTAACGTCATTATTCACCGCTATCTTTATTACAAGATTGTTTATAGACCGTTACACGAAGAATGGAAAACCATTACCGTGTTCTACGCCTATGACCAAAAACTTGTTTAAGAATGTTAATATTAATTTCTTAGGAAAACGTAAAGTTGCATACATAATTTCTGGAATTTTAATCCTTATTAGTATAGGTTCTCTATTTACCAACGGACTTAACCAGGGAGTTGATTTTGTAGGAGGTAGAACGTACACTGTTCGTTTTGATAAAGATGTTAATCCTTCTGAAGTTGAAAGTGACTTAATTGCTGTGTTCGAAAGTGCCGAAGCAAAAACATACGGATCAGACAACCAGCTTAAGATCACAACTAAATATAAAGTAGACGAAACTAGCGCTGAAGTTGATAATGAGGTAGAAGCTTCTTTATTCGAAGCTTTAAAACCGAATCTTCCAGCTTCAATGACGCTGGAGCAGTTTAAGGCAGACGACGATAACAAGGTTGCAGGGCGTATGGAGTACTATAAAGTAAGTCCTACGATTGCCGATGATATTAAGAAATCATCTTTCTGGGCAGTATTGGGATCCCTTGTAGTGGTATTCTTGTACATTTTACTTCGATTTAGAAGATGGCAGTTTAGTTTAGGTGCCGTAGCGGCGGTATTCCACGATGTATTGATCGTGTTGGGTATCTTTTCGTTAACACACCAGTTTATGCCATTTAGTATGGAGATTGACCAGAGTTTTATTGCAGCAATCCTGACGGTAATTGGATACTCGCTGAATGATACCGTGGTTGTGTTTGACCGGATTCGAGAGTTCTTTAACGAACATGCCGGTTGGAAAATGAACAATATCATTAACAGTGCCTTAAACAGCACGTTGAGCCGTACGTTGAACACCTCTATCACAACGTTGATCGTGTTATTGTGTATCTTCTTTATAGGAGCCGAATCTATCCGCGGATTGATTTTCGCATTAATCGTGGGGGTACTAGTAGGTACTTATTCGTCTCTGTTCATCGCAACACCTGTGTTCTTTGACACCGTGAAGAAAAGAGGAATTGATTTAACCGATAAGAAAGACGAAGAGGAAGACGAAGCGCTAATCGCTTAATTCATCTGAAACTCTAACTATTAAAAGCCCGCTCTTGTTTGAAGAGCGGGCTTTTTTATGTCATTTCGGTGATAGGAGAAATCACATTGGAGTGAGTGGAATTGGTAATTGACTTGAAACAAATAGATATGGATAGCTACTCTCGAATAAACTTCTATGATAATGGAGAGTTGATACCTCTCTAGAAGAACAGCTGGTGTGACCTCTTCTGCGTCGAGGTGACGCTATCTATGGGATAAAGGAAAAGTTATTTGTCGCTTTGGGTGCTCTCTTTTGCGTTGGCAGTTAGTAATATGATAAAGTACTATTGAAAAGCTAGATTTTCTCCCAATTCAAAACATCACCAGTCTCTAAGCCCCATTGGTCGCTCAAACCAGCATTTACTTCCAGTACATAGCGTGTGGGCCCGTCCGAGGGTAGGGAGGTAGGGTCTAAAGGTTTTGCATTCTTTTGAATGCTCACCACTTCGTTTTTGGAGTTGAGGTAAATAATATCCAGTGCAAACTCTGTATTTTTCATATAAAAACTGCGACGGATCTCATTGGGAAAAATAAAGAGCATTCCTCTGTTGGCTTGCATGCTTTTACGATACATCAACCCGGTTTGTGTTTCGTAATCACCTTCGGCAATTTCCAGTTCTAGGGTAGCAATAATGCTGTCGGTTTCAGCTTTCTTTAATGTACCGCTGGCTTCTTTGGTAAAGGATATTTCCTTGGTTAAAACCTTGCTATCGGTTTCAGAATTTTCTTTACAGCTTTCAGTGAAAAGAACCAATGTAAAAATTACAATTGCGTAGCGTATTTTTTTCATTTGTAAGAATTTTAGGAAGCTAAAGTGTTGTCTTCGGTATAAACAGTTTTTTTGGAGCGCCATAAGATATAGAACCCAGCTAGTATAAATGGAATACTTAATAGCTGTCCTGTGTTTAAGAATAACTCTGCACGTTCTTCCACCTGAGCAATCTTATAGAACTCAACGACAAATCGGGTCATAAAAAGAAGGATCAAAAACCATCCGAAAATATATCCTACATATTTCTTGTTAGGTGTTTTCCAATAAATAAACCAGCAGGCTAAAAAGGTAATTACATATCCTAAGGCTTCGTATAATTGGGTGGGGTGTCGATCTGGTACGGTAGCTAAGATTTCAGCAAACTGAGGATTGTTGGCTATAGCATCATACGCTTTAGTTACATTTTTAATACCTGTTGCCCTTACTGCTTCGGAGGGATAAATATCGTGACGAAGCATTTTAATTCCTAGCGGATAATCGCCAGAAACTTTCCCTACAATTTCAGAATTCATAAAATTCCCCAGACGTATAAAAGCGCCACCTATTGCAACAGTAATTACCACGCGGTCAAAAATCCATAGCACAGGTTTTTTGAGAATTTTACGATTGTACATAATAAGTGCAATAACAATAGCAATAGCGGCACCGTGACTTGCGAGGCCTCTAAACCCTGTAAATTCAAATTCAGGGACTGTTTTAAAGGGAAGTATTACCGAAAGTGGGTCGTTCCATATCAATTCAGTTTCATAAAAAATAACATGTCCCAGCCTGGCTCCAATGAGAATAGCTAAAACCATGTAAATAAAAAGACTATCCAGCTTTTCCATAGAAACGTTGTCCTTGGTGTAAAAACGTTTCATTATAAACCAGCCTAGTACAAACGCAATAACGTAGGTAAGGCTGTAATACCGAATCATGAAAAAACCCAGGTCGAGCCCTTCGCTAGGGTTCCAGACACTTAAAAATTGAAGCATAGCATAAATTTATGACCGTAAAGATAGGAAAATTGAAAGCGGTAAAAAGAGGCTGGTTGCTATTTTTCTTTGTGAGTTGGTGGTACAGGATCATAGCCGGAACCTCCCCAGGGCGCTGGAGCGTTACGAAAATGTACAATGAACATTTTCAGTGAACAGGCGAGCTGGCGCGCAGGCCTAGTTGTCATCCTTTTCCGGAACCGGATCATAGCCGGAACCTCCCCAGGGATGACAACTACCAATACGTTTTACAGTAAGCCACCCGCCTTTGAAAAGTCCGTGTTTTTGTAATGCTTCTACACCGTAATGTGAACAGGTGGGTTGGTACCGGCACGTAGAAGGGAATATAGGAGAGATAGCCCGTTGGTACACACGAATTAAAAAAATAAAAGGATATGTAAGTATTTTTTTCAAGAAAGTGAATACGTAGTCCCTTCTTTGCCATCCTTCAGCTGTACGCCAACTTCCCGAAGCTCATCCCTAATTTTATCACTGGTAGCAAAATCTTTATTAGCACGTGCCTGGTTTCTAAGTTCAATTAACAAACCAATAGCTCCGTCTAGTTTTTCAGCAGATTCGTCACCAGAAACCGAAGTGTCTTCCAGTCCTAAAACATCAAAAAGGAATGCTTTCATTGTTGCTGAAAGTTCTTCTAAATCAGCTTTTGTGATGGTTGCATTACCGTCCTTAAGCCCGTTAATAAACTTGCTGGCTTCAAAGAGTTGGGCAATTAAAATAGGGCTGTTAAAATCGTCGTTCATCGCATCGTAACAGGATTGTTTCCATGTTGAAATGGACATACTGCTCTTGTCTGAAGTTTCAATAGCTCCCAAACTATGGTATGCATCCAGCAACCTGTTAAAACCTTTTTCTGATGCTTCCAGCGCTTCATTTGAAAAATCGAGTATGCTTCGGTAATGCGCCTGAAACATAAAAAATTTAGCGACGGAAGGGGCAAATGTTCTTCCTAAAACATTGTTCTTTCCTGAAAATAATTCGCCAGGTAAAATACTATTCCCGGTAGATTTCGACATTTTCTTACCGTTTAAAGTAAGCATATTGGTGTGCATCCAATAATTTACAGGGCTTTTATGGTTGCTGGCTTCCGCTTGTGCAATTTCGCATTCATGGTGTGGAAATTTAAGATCCATTCCGCCCCCGTGAATATCGAAATTTTCACCTAGATATTTGGTGCTCATAGCAGTACACTCCAGATGCCATCCTGGAAAACCGTCGCTCCAGGGAGACGGCCAGCGCATAATGTGTTGCGGTTCGGCTTTTTTCCAGAGGGCAAAATCCTGCGGATTCTTTTTTTCGCTTTGGGCTGCCAGTTCACGGGTGTTGGTGATCATGTCTTCCAGCTTTCGGCCACTTAATTTTCCGTAAGCGTGAGTTTCATTAAATTTTATAACATCAAAATAGACAGAACCATTTTTCTCGTAAGCGTGTCCTTCAGCAATCAAATTTTCAACTATGGCAATTTGCTCGTAAATATGTCCGGTAGCTGTAGGCTCAATACTTGGTGGCAAGGCATTAAACTTCGCCATAGTGTCATGAAAATCTACTGTGTACTTTTGGACCACTTCCATGGGTTCCAGTTGCTCTATGCGTGCTTTTTTTAGAATAGGATCGTCACCACTTTCGCCATCATTTTCAAGGTGACCTGCGTCGGTAATATTACGAACATAGCGAACTTTATAGCCAAGGTGTTTTAAATATCTGAAAACCAAGTCGAACGATAAAAATGTACGGCAATTCCCCATATGCACATTACTGTACACGGTAGGTCCACAAACGTACATACCTATTGCACCTTCGTGAATTGGGGTAAACGTCTCTTTCTCCTTTGTTAGGGAATTATAAATTTTTATCTTTTGATCTTTATACAGGCTCATTAGTATGTATTTGCTATTTTCTGACTTCTGACTACAAATTAAACTCCTTCAAAGTCGGTATTCAGTTGAATATAATCTAAGAAATCACGTCGTGTTTCGGCATCTTTAAATTTCCCGCCATATTCACTGGTCACAGTGCTGCTGTCTATGTCGCGAATTCCTCTGGAGTTTACACATAAGTGTTTTGCATCGATCACACAGGCTACGTCGTCGGTTTTAAGAACCCCTTGCAATTCTTTTACAATTTGCATGGTAAGGCGTTCTTGTACTTGCGGGCGTTTGGCGTAATAATCTACAATGCGGTTCATTTTAGACAGACCCACCACAGTACCGTTGGAGATGTAGGCAATGTGAGCCTTCCCGACGATGGGTAATAAATGGTGCTCGCAGGTAGAGTAGAGGGTAATGTTTTTCTCAACGAGCATTTCTCCGTACTTATATTTGTTTTCAAAGGTTGATGCTTTTGGTTTTCTTTCAGGATGCAATCCTCCAAAAATTTCCTGCACAAACATTTTGGCTACTCTGTTTGGAGTCCCCCTAAGGCTGTCGTCTGTTAGGTCCAGCCCAAGCGTTTGCATGATGTTCTGTACATCTTTTTTAATGCTTGCAATCTTTTCAATATCGCTTAAATCGAAAGCATCATTCCGTAATGGGGTTTTGGTGGACGAACCAACGTGGTCGTTACCAATATTATCTATATCTGAAAGCTGTTTTTCCAAATCCATGAGTGCTGTTATTGCGTATTTTATAATACAATGCGCAAAGATACGTATTTCAATAGTGGTGTTAAAAATTTGTAACCGAGTATTTCGAAGTAGTTTTTGCCAATGTCTCCTGTAAGTTTCATAAAATTTTCTTAATTTTCGCAAATTATTATATTCCCTATGAAAAAGTATTACCCCACAAGTTACACTTATACGTTGTTTTTATTCCTGTTTATCTCATTTTCAGCGCTTTCACAGGGCCCTGGATCCTTATTTGTAGATGCTGGACCCGATCAAATGACTACTTGTGCAGACCCTTGTACAAATCTTACAGCCACTTTCCTGGAGACGTTCGATACTTCTGGGCAAAATTATTCTGTAGACCCAATTCCATATACGCCTCCTTTCGCGTTTGATGGATTGGCGAATTCAATTAATATATCGACTGATGATGTTTGGTCACCAGTAGATACACTCCCTTTTGAGTTCTGTTTTTTTGGAAACCTAGAACAAGATTTTCAAGTAGGTTCAAATGGTGTTATTCGTTTTGATGTTGATCCTGCAGATACCTTTAACGGTTGGAATTTTGATGCAGACCTACCAAATAATGTAGAAGAAGCACTTGCGGAAGCAAATGTTTTTACACCAGTTCATGATATTCATCCTGGTGTAAACCCCCTCAATCAAATTGGGTATGAAGTATTAGGAACCTTTCCAAATAGAGTGTTAGTTGTGTCATATTTTGAGGTTGCCCTGTTCGATTGTAATACGGAAATCGCAACGCACATGGCGGTATTTTACGAGTTTTCGAATGTAATTGAAATGTATGTTCAGGATAAACCTTCCTGTCCGGGTTGGAACGATGGTAATGCAGCAATGGGGATTCAAAATGATGCTGGAACCGCTGCGTTTGTGCCACCTGGCAGAAATACAAGTGACTCTCCATGGACTGCTACAAATGAAGCCTGGAGCTTTAGCCCTGTTGGACCGCCAACCTATGTTTTTGAATGGCTAGACGATACCGGAGCTGTGATAGGAACTACCCCAACAATTAATGTTTGTGTGGCCTCTGGTACTGAAGTGTTCACAGCCCGTGTTACCTATACCAATACATGTAACGGAGAAGTGGTAG
>CENR01000797.1_pt1 | contig 17671 bp, 10 predicted proteins | sample 530181 | NCBI WGS metagenome assembly CENR01 (sample SAMEA2619677, study PRJEB7988) | marine metagenome | biome: marine biome (ENVO:00000447); feature: surface water layer (ENVO:00002042); material: "saline water (ENVO:00002010), including plankton (ENVO:xxxxxxxx)" | depth 5 m | reverse complement strand
GACCCCCTCGCCCTGAGTGATGACCCGAGCACGGAAGCGTGCGATCAACCCAGCGATGAATCGGCAGGGGGAAAGAATTTCAAACGCCCCTTCGAGCGAGACTTCCGTCTTGTTCGGTCCTACCCTTCCATCCCCCCGAAGGGCACGCACGGGCGTGTTTCTGGAGGGTGAAACGAACCATTTTTCTCGAACCCGTCGCCCTGAAACCGGGCCAGGCAGGAGAACCCCCGTGAAGATCAAGACCGACGAGATCGTCAGCGTCATCAAGCAGGAAGTTGAGCAGTTCTCGAGCGAGCTCGAGATCTCCGAAGTCGGGCGCGTTGTCGAAGTCGGCGACGGTATCGCTCGTATCTACGGTCTCTCCAAGGCCATGGCCGGTGAGCTTATCGAGTTCGAAACATCCGAAGGCGCCGTCATGGGCCAGGTGATGAACCTCGAAGAGGACACCGTCGGTGCGGTCATCTACGGGAACTTCCTCTCCGTCAAGGAAGGCGACACCGTCAAGGCGACCGGCGACCTGCTCTCGGTCCCCGTCGGTGAAGCACTGCTCGGGCGCGTCGTTGACCCGCTCGGCCGTCCGATCGACGACGGCGCCGCGATCAACACAACCGAGTCGTCGCTCGTCGACATCATCGCGCCCGGCATCGCGGCGCGTCAGCCCGTGCACGAGCCGCTGCAGACCGGTATCAAGGCGATCGACGCCATGATCCCGATCGGTCGCGGTCAGCGTGAGCTGATCATTGGTGACCGTAAGACGGGTAAGACCGCCGTCGCCATCGACGCGATCATCAACCAGAAGCAGTACTGGGGCACCGACGACGCGGTCGTCTGTGTCTATGTCGCGGTCGGTCAGAAGGAATCCACCGTGGCCGGTGTTGTCCAGACGCTCAAGGACGCGGGCGCGATGGACTACACCATCGTCGTCAACGCGGGTTCTTCTGACCCCGCCCCGATGCAGTACATCGCACCGTACACCGGCTGCGCCATGGGCGAGCACTTCATGTGGTCGGGCAAGGAAGCGGGTAAGACCCTCTCCACCGGCGCCAAGTACCCCAAGCATGTGCTCTGCGTCTACGACGACCTTTCCAAGCAGGCCGTCGCGTACCGTCAGCTCTCGCTCCTCCTCCGTCGTCCTCCAGGGCGTGAAGCGTTCCCCGGCGATGTGTTCTACCTCCATAGCCGCCTGCTCGAACGCGCCACCAAGCTCAGCGATGAGAACGGTGCCGGTTCGCTGACCGCGCTGCCCGTCATCGAAACACAGGAAGGCGATGTCTCGGCGTACATCCCGACCAATGTGATCTCGATCACCGACGGCCAGATCTACCTCGAGCCCGAGCTGTTCTTCTCGGGTGTTCGCCCGGCGATCAATGTCGGTATCTCGGTCTCCCGCGTGGGTGGTGCCGCGCAGGTCAAGGCGATGAAGAAGATCGCCGGCTCGCTGCGACTCGACCTCGCTGCTTACCGTGAACTCGAAGCCTTCGCCCAGCTCGGTACCGATCTTGATAAGGCCACCCAGGCCCAGCTCGATCGCGGTGCCCGCATGGTGGAACTGCTCAAGCAGCCCCAGTATGTGCCGCAGCATGTGACCGACCAGATCATCTCGATCTACGCGGGCACCAAGGGCTTCCTTGATACCGTCGCCCTCGACAAGGTCAAGGAGTTCGAGAAGGCCATGCTCGATTACTTCCAGAGCACCGCCAAGGGTGTTTGGGATGAACTCAACGAGACCAAGGCCCTCAGCGACGATCTCGAGAAGAAGCTGGTTGATGCCCTGAACAACTTCAAGGCCGGCTGGAACGGCTGATTCAGGGGGAGTTGACTTCGATGCATGTACACAGCCCTCGCGTATGCGAGGGTTTTTTATTGGTCACGAGAATGTGATCATGTAAAATGTATAGGTGATTTGTAAGTAATTAGAAAACATATCTGAAAGGGGCCCGCGTCATGCTCATCCAGTTCGAGTCGTCTAGGTGTCTGGGTCAGTTTGGGGTCATTTGGTTTGTGGGTTGTTTATGTTTGTTGCTGTGTGCGGGTGGGGTTGTTGGGCAAGAGTGTGATGGGTTCACATTCAACCAAAGCACTTATGGTGTTGGAGATGCGCCAAATGCGGTCGTCGGTTCAGATCTGAATCAGGATGGCTTCCTCGATCTCGTTGTTGTCAATAGCTTCGGGAACTCGGTCTCCGTGATGCTCAATCTAGGCGATGAGGCATTCGGAGCGGGTGTCGAATACACGGTTGGCGATGGGCCGCAGCTCGTTGCTGCTGGTGATCTCGATATCGATGGGATTTCAGATCTGGTTGTGTCCAACAGAGGCGCGAACTCGCTCTCTGTTCTGCGGGGCCTTGGCGGAGGTGTCTTTAGTGCAGCGGATGATGTGCCTGTAGGGCTCGATCCAGAAGGCGTACTCATTGTTGATGTAGACAAAGACGGGCTTCAGGATATCGTCGTTGCGATAAGCGGAACGGATGAGCTGAGTATCTTGATGAACACTGGGTCAATGGAGTTTGCAACTGGTGTTCTTTACCCTGTTGGTGATGGGCCGCTCAATGTCGAGACGGGGGATTTCGATCAGGATGGTGCTGCGGATCTCGTTGTGACATGCAACTTGGGAAACACGGCTTGTGTGCTTATGAATCAGGGTAACGGTTCGTTCGTGATGAAGCAGTCACTGAGTACAGGGGCCAGTCCTAAGGGAGTTGATGTTGCTGATCTAAACGGTGATGGCTGGGATGACTTCGTGGTTTCAGTATCGGGTGAGATTGACTTCGGGGTGTCGATGTTCCTGAATGACGGGGGCGGAGACTTCGAGGATTACATCGAACTCTGTCCCGGCACGCGTGCAAACCATGTCGTTGTTGAGGACTTTGATCAAGATCAAAGGCCGGATGTGCTCATTGAGTACAACACTCGTACCGGTCTCTATAAGAACGCGGGTAACGGTGATTTTGAAGAGCCACTCGTGTTTTCGTCCGCAACCACATTTCGATTTTCGCCGAGTGGCATAGCGGTTGGTGATTTCGATGCAAACGGAATACCGGATGTTGTCAAAGCGATTCTGGACGACGATGAAATCTCAGTATCCCTTGCGAGTGAGGGATCGTACTTCCAATCGGTTGGTGCGGTGCCTCTCGGGACATCAACTGAATCAGTTGCAGTAGGTGATCTCAATGGTGATGGCTTGGATGATCTTGTTTACATCGACGACTTGTATGCGCTGGGCGTGATGTTGAACGACAATGGCAGCGGGTTTCATCCGGTTGGGCAGGTCATACAAGGGGCAAGCCCAACATCAATCAGGGTTTCAGACATCAACGCCGATGGGTTCGATGATGTTCTCATGGCGAATCAGGGCAACGCTTCGGTGAGTGTCTATTTGAGTGATGGGGGCGGGCATCTGAGCTTGCAGCAGAGTTTTTCGACGGGTTCTGATCCAGTTGGTGTGAACACTGGTGATGCGGATATGGATGGCGATATCGATATCGTTGTTGCGTGTGATATCGACCAGCGGGTAGAGGTCTATCTGAATGATGGGGCAGGGGAGTTTTCTCTTAGCGATGTTGTTCAGATGAGCGCAAGCCCCATAGGCGTGCACATCGTTAAGTTAGGTGATGATGGAGCGTCAGATATTCTGGTTCGGACAAGTGACTCGAGTTCGGTATTCATGATCGAGAAACTGAATCATGGTGGGTACGGCTTGCCATTCAGCGTGGTGACAGCGCCTGGCGCTCATCTCGCGATGAAACTACAAGATGTGAACGGCGATGACAGAGTTGATATAGCCCTGCTCCATTCTTCTGGGGAGGAGTTCACCTTGTTCAGGGGCATAGGGAATGGGAAGTTTGCCAGTGTCGATCCAAGCATCTCGTTGGAGTCCGACTTCGCCTTCGGCTTTGCGTTAGTCAACATGGAAGGAGACTCCACACTGGATCTTGTGATTTCGAGTTTAAGTCTGAGAGGAGTTCGGGAGTACAGCTTCGATCCATCGAACGGGTTCCGGTTGGGTCGGATCATTGAGTATGATGATGTTGCGCTCTCACTCGAGAAGGGACACTTTGATCACGATGGTCGATCAGATTTGATTTCGCAGCAGCTCTTCTCGAGTGATCTCTTGCTCTTAACGACAAGCTGTGGAGCCGGGTGCCTTGCGGATCTCGTTGGTGATGGTGTACTCAACTTCTTCGATGTGTCCGCTTTCCTCGTGGCATACCAGTCACAGGACCCCATCGCGGACTTCACTGGCGACGGCATGTTCAACTTCTTCGATGTGTCCGCCTTCCTCAGTGCCTATAACGCCGGCTGCCCGTAACCCCGCTCCGTATCGCACGCTTTGTGCGCAATATCCCGTCACTGCACCCGAAACACGCCCGTCTGGGCGTGTTTTGCTTTCGCAAGGACAGCATCGCTGGTATCCTGCCCCCAAAGGGAGGGGCCATGCGCTCGAGACAACTCATCACGCTGTTGACGACGATGCTCGTCTGCCCGCTCGCGATGGCGCAGCAGACGCTGCCCGTCAAGCAGGTCGTCGCGCCGCCCAGCGATATCGAGTCCGGCATCGTCAGGCTCCCCGACCCGGTCGATCTGGGCGAAACCTCACGCACGCTGCTGCTCGAGATCGACCCCGCGCAGGCGGACGAGGACGGGCTGGTCGACCTCGCGTTCCCCTTCGTCACCGGCGATGGGCGGGCGCGTGTCGTGTTCCTCCCCGCCAAGCCCGACGCGTGGGTGGGGGATGTCCGATCGATTGATGCGCGGACGCAACTCGAGATCCAGGTCCGCACCAATGCGCCCATCGAGCAACCCGGCGTGTCGCTTGTCCGCGATCCGCTGCCGTGGGGTGATGCGGGGCGGACATACCCGGCGGTGATCCTGCCCGCCGATCAGCGAGAGATGTGGATCAGCGTACAGATGAATGAACGCGTCGGCGGGTTCGTGCTGATCGATCAATCGCCCGATCGCTCGCTCTATACCTATATCAAGCAGCGGCGCACGCTCGTCGATCGGCCCATCACATTCGCCAGCTCGCTCAGCGATGGCTCAATGATCACCGCCCTGACGGCCATCGTCCGTGGGCCCGATGGGGCTCGCGAGGTCATCAACACACAAGCGGGCGATCAGCAGCTTTCCTTCACACCATCTCAGGCAGGCGCGTACGCCGTGCAGGTCATCGCGGAGTACGCCAGCGACGAGAACTGGCCGGTCATGCTCTCCACACAGCACCTGATCGAGGTCGAAACGCCGACCGTCCCGCTCGCTGCGGCGCGGGCATCGACGGCCGGGGGTCAGATCGAGCTGGTATTCGACGACGCGCATACGGACGATCGCACGATCGTGGCCGCGGAGGTCTGGGGGCGGTCGGACGCGGGCATGGTCCCGGTCTGCTGGCTCTCACGCGTGTGCGATGCGAAACGGTCATTGCTGCTCGATCCCCAGCTCGTGCTCGATGCGGGCGTGGACCCCGCGACGATTGAGCTGCGTCAGGTGCGTGTGCATGATGTGGATTCGCTGGTCCCGACGCAGATCGTGGAGCGGATGGCGACGGGTATCGATGCGGAGATGGTCACGCAGGCGTTGCAATCGGGCACGCGGCACGCGTCGATGAAGGTGCGGTACGACAATCCAATGAACACGCAACGGGGCACACTCCCCGGCGGGCATCGCCTGCTGCTCGTGCATGGCTACTGCTCGGGCGGCAACCCGTTCACTACCTCGCATTTCTCAGGCGACATCGCGCTCTTCAGCGATCCCAATGTCAGCCGATCGCACGACGCGTTCGCGCTGGAGATCCTCAATCAGTCGGCACCCATGAAATCGTTCGGCGTCGCGGCCCACTCGCAGGGGGCGATGGCGGCCCTGCACCTCTATACCTTCTACTTCTCCGGGCTCGACTGGGCGCGTGGTGATCGCCTCATCCAGTCGGTGGGGGCCCCGTATCAGGGAACGGCCCTCGCGGGGAACGCCGCGGTGCTGGGCGATATCTTCGGTTTCGGGTGCGGCGAGAACAGCGATATGAGCTACACCGGCTCGGCCAACTGGCTCTCGCTGATCCCGACTTCATCGCGCCAGCAGGTGTGGTACTACACGACCGCCTTCGAGGACCGCCCCTTCCTCTACGACTACTGCAACATCATCACCGACCTGCTCTTGGATGACCCGGACGACGGCGTGATCGAACGCGACCGCGGTCAGCTCCCCGGCGCGACCAACATGGGCCATGTCGAGGACTGGTGCCACACCACCGGCATGCGCGACCCGGCACAGTGCACCGACGCATCACGCAACGCAACCATCAACGCGAGGGCCCGGCGATGAACGCTTCTCTTTGCATCCCCATGCTGCTGCTCACCAACGCCGCGTTCGCGGGCGACGCGTGCGTTTCGCCGCTGATGCCGATCCCGGATAACAATCAATCGGGTATCGCGATCCCGATCGAGTCGAGCGCGGGGGCGAACGAGCTGGTCGAATCGCTCAGCCTCTCGGTTGAGATCGATCACCCGTGGGTGGGGGACCTTCAGATCTCACTCGAATCACCCGCCGGCACAACAATCAGTCTGCTCGATCGCCCGGGCATCCCGAGCTCCGGCTTCCCCGGCCCGTTCGGCTGCGGCGGACGCGATCTGAACGCGATGTTCAGCGACGACGCGACCGTCCCGGCGGAGGGTGCCTGCTCATTCAGCGCGCAGCCGGTGATCGCGGGTAGTGTGCTGCCCATTCAGTCGCTCGCGGCTTTCATGGGCGAGCCGGCGGATGGGGTCTGGACGCTCCATGTTTCGGATCAATCCGCGTACGACGCAGGTGTGCTGATCAACGCCTGTATCAGCATGACGACCAGCATCGCGTGCACGCCCGACCTGACAGGCGATGGCGTGCTCGATTTCTTCGATGTGAGCGTCTTCCTGAGTGCGTACTCGGCACAGGACCCGGCTGCTGACTTCACCGGCGACGGGCAGTTTGACTTCTTTGATGTCAGCGCCTTTCTCAACGCCTACAGCGCTGGATGCCCCTGAGAGGCATCAAGCTATCGGGCGTTCAGTATATATTTGGGCTCGCGAGTCAGATCTTCACTCTTGAACTCGAAATCGGGATCCAGTAGGGTAGATCCGTCGTAGGATTCTACGGCCCGTTGCTCCTTTCAGGAGCAGTGGTTATGGTCTCACCGGAATGGGATTCGTGCGGGGCTGTGGTGTGTGCCACGGCTCGATCTCCACCACCACGATGAGTCGGCAAATCGCCCGACGGATCGTCCACCGGTACCACGGGAGGCATACGCATTATGCGTTATCAATCGATTCTTGCAGCCGGTCTCGTCCTCGGGCTCGGCTTGATCACGAATACAGCATCCGCGCAGGATCAGCATCATCGAGTCACGGGGGCACAGGTATCGCTCTCATCGGTCGAATCGGTCCGGGTCGGTGAGCATGTCCGCATCGAACAGTTCGAGACCCCGCTGGGCAAGCTCGATCTGGAACTCGATCGGGTTGAAGTCCTGACCCGCGACGCACAGGTCGTGCTCGGCACCGCTCAGGGGATGCTCGACATGCCCGAACTGGATGTCGTCGTTCTTCGCGGGATCATCGCCGGTGATGCGGACTCGATCGCATACATCGCGATGTCACCCTACGGCACCAACGGGTTCATCCGCAAAGACGGCGAGATGGTCTCCATCTCAACAGGCCCGTACGCGCAGGGCAAGGAGCTGGCCGAGGCGCTGCGTACGGCGAAGATGGACGATGTCGTGAATCCGCTGGCGGGCAATGCACCGCCCAGCGCGTGTGGTTACGAGGACGGCAATGCCCAACTCGCCCCCTTCGGGCTCCCGATGGCTGATATCGAGCCCAAGGACGAGCAGTCCACGCGTGGCATCGACGGGACGAGCTGCCGAGTCGCGTCGATCGCGATCGAGACGGACTGGGAGTACAACCAGCGTTTGTTCGACGGCAACTCGACCGCCGCCGCTTCCTACATCATGACCCTGGTGGGCGCGATCTCCGAGATTTACGAGCGTGATTTCAACACACGCTTGGCTATTTCGTACCTGCGCGTTTGGGAAGACGACTCGGACCCGTATGTCGATCCCGTCCCAGCAAACTGCAACATCGATATCCCGCCGAACGACCTGCTGTATCAGGTCCGCGATCACTGGAACGCGAGCATGCAGCATGTGGACCGGACCGTGACGCACCTGCTGACTGGGCGTCAGGACATGTGCTACGGAGGCATCGCGTATGTCGGTGTGCTCTGCTTCAACGAATACGGGTACGGTGTATCCGGTTATCTCGACGGCTCCTTCCCATACCCGCTTGTTGATTTCCACTACGGAAACTGGGATGTCATCGTGATGAGCCACGAGCTCGGGCATAACTTCGGAACAGGCCACACCCACGACAGTGGTTGGTACAACCCCACCATCGATGATTGTGGGAACGGTGATTGCACGGCCCCGTTCGGCGGGACGATTATGTCCTACTGCCACGGTTGCCCGGGCGGGCTGAGCAACATGCAGTTGCATTTCCACCCACGCGTGATCAATACCGTGACGAGCTACCTCGACGAGGTCGCGTGCGATCTGATCAGCGTTGGTGTGACCGCGGCGGATGACCTGAACCAGACACTCGAAGACACATCGGTCGACATCGACGCGATGGGGAACGACGCGGCGCAGTCATGCGATCCGTTCGTCTTCGGCTCGGTGGATTCCGTTTCCGCCAACGGCGGTTCCATTCAACGCCTCGCGGGGCAGGGCCCCAACGGGCGTGATCTGTTCCGCTACACCCCCTCCATGGGTTTCGTCGGCCTTGACTCGTTCGGGTACTCGATCATCAGTGATCAGGGCGAGCAGCAAGCCACCGTTGAAGTGAATGTCCGGGCACTGCGTCCCGCGGACAACCTGCTCGATCCAATCGACGGGCTCAAGCTCGCGTATTACGAGATCGATGAGATGACCCAGTCACTCCCCGATTTCAGCAAGCTCGAACCCTACTTGGAAGAAACAACGGGCGACATCTCCTATCCATCTTCCTCCGGGGTGTTCGTGAACTCGGGTCGCTCAGAACTCGTCGCGGCATTGTTCAGCGGCTACTTCTGGGCTGAATCAGACGGCGAGTACTCGTTCTGGACTGAATCAAACGACGGGTCACGCCTCTACATCGGGGAAGAACTCGTTGTCGATAATGACGGCATCCACGGCATGCTCAAGCGTGGCGGGAGCATCCCCCTGCGTGCGGGATGGCACGAGCTCGTCATCGAGTTCTTTGAGTACTCAGAGAACGCGGGCATCTTTGTCACGGTCAGCAACCTAGGATCACCGGCCGAGTCGCTGAGTGGATCCCTAATCGCCCATTCCGCGACGGGACCCTGCATCGCGGACCTCAACGGGGATGGTCTTCTGACCTTCTTTGATGTCTCGGCATTCCTTGTCGCGTTCGCTGAGGGTGAGGTCGAAGTGGCGGATCTGAACAACGACGGTTTGCTCAACTTCTTCGATGTTTCCGCATTCCTCGTTGCGTATGAGGCGGGCTGCCCCTAACCGACGACGAAAACCGCGAATTTCGTACGATCAATGCTGATCAACAGACGGCTCTTGCACCCCCGGAAAGGATCCGATATGGTGCAAGGGCCGTATCTGTTTCACGGAGAGGCGTTTCGTTCTGAGACGCCTGGGTCGAATCACACATCCGTCGTGGAAGACAACGGCGATTGCGCATCGTTGCTCGCTCGATCTATCGCTGGATCGTGCGAATGCGATTCTCGATCGTGGCGCGACATTGGAGGAATACTGACATGCGATTCTCACGCAAGCACATCACCGGGGCAGCGGTATCCATCGCTGTTCTCTGCGCCAGCGCTGGTGCACAGCTCCAGCATCATCGGATTCAGGGAAATCAGCTCGGCTTGGAATCGCTTGATCAGGTTGAGATCGGCGATCACATCCGCATCGAGAACTTCAGTGCGGTGGGCGCAGAGTACGATCTGGAACTCGATCGCATCGAGGTCCTCACAGACAACGCGGAGCTGGTTCTCGGCACGGCCGCGGGGATGAAGCCCCTGCCCCGCCCGGACATGGTTCTGCTCTCAGGGATCGTCGCCGGGGACACGGAATCGCGTGTGTTTATCTCCTATTCGCCCTATGGCACCAACGGCTACATCCAGCAGCGTGGAGAGATGATCGCGATCTCCACCGGGCCCTACGAGCTCGAGCAGGAACTGACACAGGCGATCCGCACGGCGCACATCGATGACCTGATCGACCCAAACGCCATCACCCATACATGCGGGTACACGATGGGCGACGCAGAGCTCGAACCGTCGGGGTTGCCCGTGCAATCGGACGATCATCAGGGCGCACGCGGGGCGGGCACCTGCCGCATCGCGGGGATTGCCGTCGAGTCGGATTACGAGTTCACGAACCGCTTGTTCAATGGCAACACCAACGCATCGGCGGCATACCTGATCACGCTGGTCGCAGCGATCTCCGAGATCTATGAGCGTGATGTTGATGCCCGTCTCGCGATCCCGTACCTCCGTGTCTGGGCGGACGACTCCGACCCGTACGACGCGACCACGGGTGACCCGCTCGATCAGGTCCGGAGCCACTGGAACGCGAGCATGGGGCATGTGGAACGAACCGTCACGCACTTCTTCACCGGCAGGCAGAACACCTCCTACGGCGGAGTCGCGTATGTCGGGGTCCTGTGCAACGGCAGCTACGGGTATGGCGTCTCCGCGTACCTCGACGGCTCCTTCCCCTACCCGCTCGTGGACCATAACTACGGCAACTGGGATGTCGTCGTCGCAGCGCACGAGCTCGGACACAACTTCGGAACCGGGCACACACACAGCTACTCGCCGCCGATCGACGGTTGTGGCAACGGTGATTGCTCCTCGCCGTACGGCGGCACGATCATGTCGTACTGCCATTCCTGCTCGGGCGGGCTGAGCAACATCGTTCTCGGGTTCCACCCGCGCGTGCAGACCACGATCGAGAACTACATGAACAATGTCAACTGTGACCTGATCAGCGAGGGCGTCACCGCAGCCGACGACTTCGCCGAGACCCTTGAGGCGACACCGATCGAGATCGATGCGATGAGCAACGACGCATCGCAGTCCTGCGATCCGTTCGTGCTTGAGAGTTTCGATACGACATCGTTCGCAGGCGGCAGCGTGGAACTGCTCACAGGAGCCGGTCCAGACGGGCGTGATCTGTTCCGTTACACACCACCCGCGGATTATGCCGGCAACGATCTGTTCGCGTACACGATCACGGGCGACGCCGGTTCGGTCAGCGCGGTTGTCAATCTGGATGTTCGCGCACTGCGTCCGGCGGACAACCGACTGAACCCGGTGCCGGGTTTGGAAGTGAAGTACTACGACCTCGATTCGCCGAGCGTGCTCCCGGACTTCGAGTTGCTCGAGCCAATCGGCTCCGATGTCACAACGGATGTCAACTACGAATCCACCGGTGGCGAGTTCATGAACTCCGGGCTCTCCGATCAGGTCGGTGCAGTGATCGAGGGGTATGTCTGGGCACTGAGCGACGGCATTTACACCTTCAGCACCAACTCCGACGACGGGTCCAAGCTCTACATCGGGGATGAGCTGGTCGTCAACAACGACGGGCTGCACGGCATGGTCACCAAGAGCGGCACCATCCCGCTCGCGTCCGGTTGGCACCGCGTCCGCATTGAGTTCTTCGAGAACGGCGGCGGTGCCGGGCTCATCTCCACGATGTCAGGGCCGGGCATCACCCCGATCACGCTCAGCGGCATCTTCATCTCCCACGAGTCGTCCGCCCAGTGTTCCATCGCGGATTTCAACGCCGACGGCGAGCTCAACTTCTTCGATGTCACGGAGTTCATCGAAGCGTTTAACGCAATGGACACCAGCGCGGATATGAACGGCGACGGTTTGTATACCTTCTTCGATGTTTCCGCGTTCCTGGTTGCCTACGGCGAGGGTTGCCCGTAAACCGAACCCTGTATCCTGCCTCCACAAGCCGGGCGAGAGCCCGGCTTTTTTCATTTGCCCACCGATGAGTGGGATGTTCATGCTCGGAGAAAACGGGAAGATGTGATAGACTCGAACGACTGGTATACCCCAAAGCACGCTCAGAGCACACAGGAGCCCATATGTTCACACGCTGCGTCGCGTTATCGTCCGTTTTCATGCCCGTGACCCTCGCGCATGCTCAGTCCACGAGTTATTACGAGATCTCGAAGGATGGGCATCATTTCGCCGTCACCACTGATGAGCCGAGCGTCGCCCGACGCGGCGCGGATGTCCCGTTCGGGATCGCGCCCGATCAGCAGGTCGATATCCGCCGGCAGATCGGTGGGCTCAAGGTCACGGACATCGACGGCGACGGGCACAATGACCTGGTCGCGGTGTGCTACATCTCCAACTCCTTCCCGCCATATGACAGCGCGAAGGACATGATCTTCTTTGGGAACGGTTCCGGGATCGACACCACGCCGGGCTGGCTGGCCGACGACGACACCCACACGGGCGATGTGCAGATCGGGGATCTCAACAACGACGGGCACCCCGACATCGTCACGATCCACGGCGGGCTTCGGCGCGACAGCGTCCGCGCATACTTCAACACCGGCTCCGGTGTCCCGACCACGCCGGGGTATGTCAGCAACACCAGCGCGACCAACTGGGGCACCGCGGGCGTGCTCGCGGATATGGATCAGGACGGCGATCTCGATCTGGTCACAACAAATCAGGGCGTCGCGCCCAATCCGGATCGCCCGGTCCTGATGTTTGACAATACCGGATCGACGCTCACCACCACCAGCGTGTGGCAGTCCGCGGACCCGGGGATCCAGAACGGGATCGATGCGCGTGACATCACGGGCGACGGCTACCCAGAGCTTGCCGTTGCGAAATGGGTGAACTTCAACTCCGCGATCTACTACAACACAACGGGGACGCCAGACACGCTCCCCCTTGTGCAGGTGCCCACGAGTGACACAGACCGCGGCGCGCTGTTCTGCGATATCGATAACGACGGTATCTCAGAGGTCGCCATCGGAGGCGACCCGTCAAGGATCTACGACAATGTCCACGGCGCCCTGCTGGAACGCTACCAGAGCAACCCGCCATTCGCCGGGCCACAGGAGATCGGCATGTACGATGTCGACAACGATGGCGACGAAGACTTCGTCGAGGTCCACTTCTCCGATGGACGCACGCATATCTACCTCAACCGTGACGGCGTGATCGATACTGAACCGACCTGGACTTTCGATGCCTCAGAGGTTGGCACCGCGATCGCCTTCGGGGACCTCAACTCGGACGGTCTCGATGATCTCGCGATCGGGTACTCGGGTAACACCTGCGTGCGGATTTTCTACTCACAGCTCCAGCCCTGCCCCGCGGACCTGACCGGCGACGGCATCCTTGACTTCTTCGATATTTCAGCGTTCCTCAACGCCTACAACGCGATGGACCCGATCGCGGACTTCGATGGAAACGGCGTGTACGACTTCTTCGATGTGAGCGCGTTCCTGAATGCCTACAACGCCGGCTGCCCATGAGAAAATTTGCCCAAGATTTGGGCAAATTTGCCTAGGCATTCCCGATTTTCCTGTATGCTGCGTTTCCGTACTTGGACCAACAGGAGGGGTCGCGCGATTGTCGTGCATTGTACGGACTATCTACTCGGTCGTATTTTTGACCACTTACGAATCAGGAGAATTTGGATGAGATCGATCACACGGATGATGGTGCTTGTGTGCGCAGCTGGTAGCATCACACACGCACAAGATGTCTCGGACACGCTCGGAAACCCAGGATTCACGGGTTCCTACGCCGTCGGCTTTGAGATGTATGACGACGGCACAGGCGAGTCCTTTTACGCAACAGGTCAGTTCGGTGTACCCGGAACGGGCACCTCGAACATCGCACGCTGGGACGGCTCGAGCTGGCAAAGCGTCGGCGGTGGGCTGATGGGGGCGTACTCCAATGCAATCAAGGCGTACGACGGCGATCTGATCGCTGCGGGCTACTTTGACAGCGCGGGTGGGGTCGCGGACACCGCGAAGCTCGCTCGCTGGGACGGCACGCAGTGGAACTCGATGGACGCTCAGTCCACCTCGTTCCTGAACTCGATGTGGGATCTGGAAGTCTGGGACGACGGTCTCACCGGCGAGCAGCTCTACATCGCGGGCAACTATGTTTCGCTCAATGGGCAGACGGGGCTCGATCACATCGCCAAGTGGGATGGGACGAACTACACGCCTGTCGGCGGGACAATCGGCGGCGCAGTTCCGCTGATCGTGCTCGACCTGCATGTGTCCGATCTTGATGGCACCAGCAAGCTCTACGCCGGTGGTCGCTTCCTGAACATCGGGGGCACCAGCGCGCTCAACATCGCGGTATGGGATGGCACTTCCTGGTCCGATCTCGACGATGGGCTCACCCGCCCGTCCGGGTTCACCCAGGTTCTGCACATGACGACATGGGACGACGGCTCCGGCCCCGCCCTGTATGTCGGCGGCCGTTTCCAGATCGCTGGCGGCGCAACCGTTTCCCAGAATGTCGCGAAGTGGGACGGCACTTCATGGTCCTCCATGGGTGACGGGTTCGACGCGGATGTTCAGGAACTCGTTGTCTTTGATGATGGCACGGGCGAAGCGCTCTACGCGTTCGGCAACTTCACAATGTCCGGCACCACCGTTGTGAATCACGCGGCCAAGTGGAACGGGTCATCGTGGGAGCCCGTCGGAACCGGCGCGAACGCCAACATCTTCGGCGGCGGCGTCTTTGACTACGGCGAAGGCCCGGCGCTCGTCGTGGGTGGCAGCTTCTCGCAGTTCGACGGCGTGACGGTGAACCGCGTCGCTGCACTGACATCGGATTCGTCCTGCCCCGCCGACCTGACCGGTGACGGCAACCTGGACTTCTTCGATGTGTCCGCGTTCCTCAGCGCGTACAACGCGGGCTGCCCGTAACAACTTCTGGCCATTCCTGGCCACGTTGATTGGCCACATTTCGCCTTTTGAAACAACCACCCGCAAGGCGGGTGGTTTTTCTTGTATTTTAAGATGCTGATGTCCAGAATATGGGTGTGGCACTGGTGTTGCACCGTTTGAGTAGCGCCACCATTGGATGAGGCGCTACGCATCACTCATCAGCAAGAAGGACAAGACCATGAAGAACATGATGATCCAGGGATACGCAGTTGCACTCGTCGCCGCGTGTGGCGCGGCTGCACTCGCCGAAGTCCCGGCTTACAGCGTCGATGTTGTCGCAACGTACACGCAGAGCACGAACATCCGCGGCGCGAGTGATGCGGGGCTGATCGTTGGCGATCAGGTTGTCAACGGTTTCAGCCGTGGGTTTGTTGCGTCACAAGGCAACGGGATCTCATTGCTGCCGTTGCCTCAGGGAGCAACTTCCAGTGTCGCGATGGATGTGAACAACAACGGCACGATCGTTGGCGCAGTGGGCGGCGGGTCTGTATTTGATGGTGGCGAGCCAGCGATCTGGGTTCCCGATGGAGCTGGCGGCTACACGGTCCACATCCCGCAGCAGTTCGTGACGCAGCCGAGCCCGCTCGGCGACCTGGCGATCACTGGCGGCATGGCGACTGCCATCAACGACGCCGGCGTGGTGGTCGGGTGGTCCCGCTACCAGGGTTTCCAGGGCGGCCCGAGCACGCTCTTCTCGATCGATGAGGCGCCGATCAATCTCGGCCTGCTGGGCTTTGAGGGAACGGTGCAGGACATCAATAACAACAATGTGGCCGTGGGCGGGAACTACATCTTTGACATCAACACCAGCACGGCGATCCATATCGGCATCCCTGATGATGTTGGCACTGTGGGTTTCACGCATGTGCTCGGGTACGCGATCAACGATAGCGAGCAGGTCGTGGCTGCGGCCCATCGGGCGACCTCGACCAACGAGCAGTGGCAGACCTACCTGTATGACAGGGATTGGTCGCCGCTGAACCCGTCGCAGATACCGACCCGGTTCGTCGGGTTCTACGACAACAACAACCTTGGCGATGTGTCTGCCTCGGGCGGGATCTATTTCGCGGCCGAGGATGAGCTGGTGCTCGGGTACAGCTCGCTTATCGCCTCGGAGGATCAGCACTGGGCCGTGGCGATCGGGCACATCGGCACCGACCGGCGAGTGTACACGAGCGCGTACGACGCCGGGAGCGATATCAACGCGATCGTGGTGCTCGTGCCCGACACGGGCGTCTGTTCAGCGGACCTGACGGGCGACGGTACGCTGGACTTCTTCGACGTGAGCGCGTTTCTGAACGCGTACAACGCGGGCTGTCCCTGACTGATTCACCTACGACGGGCACCGCCCGGTTCGGAGCACCGCAATGAAACGAAGCACACACAGAACGATCTGCTCACTCCTCATCGGAATGGCGAGTGTCGCGAACGGACAGATCATCAGCGAGGACCTCAAGCTGGTGCCGGGCGACGGCACCGTGGGTCAGGAGTTTGGCTGCGCTGTCGAGATCGATCAGGGCATCATGGTCATTGGCGCTCGGGGTGATTCGACCCTGGGCACCGATGCGGGTGCGGCGTACCTGTTCGACACCATGACCGGCGCCCTGATCGCCAAGCTGCTGCCGGATGACGGTGCCGCGGGCGATTCCTTCGGCTATTCCGTCGCCATTCACGACGGTGTGGTGGCTGTTGGGGCGCCGGAGCATGACGACTCTGGCACAGATTCGGGTGCGGCGTACCTGTTCGACGCCTCGACCGGTGCCCAACTCATGAAGATAACTCCCAACGACGCGGAAGAGGGCGACGAGTTTGGCAACTCCATCGACATCGATGGCGGCACGATCGCCGTCGGTGCATGGCGCGCCGACGAGTTCGGTGACGCCTCCGGCGCGGCCTATCTCTTCGACGCGTCCACCGGGATCCAGACCGGCAAGGTGCTGCCCGCAACCGGCGGTAACTTTCAGACATTCGGGGTCTCGGTGGCCGTGGACGATGGGATCGTCGCGGTGGGGGCTCGGACGTTCTTTGTGCTCGGTGATGGCTTCACGTTCGCCCGGGTGTACCTGTTCGACGCATCGACTGGAGCGCAGACCGGCGTGCTCCGGGCCGACATTGAGAACTTCAACGGAGACCAGGGCGGACACTTTGGTGATTCCGTTGACATCGACGACGGCATCGTGGCCGTCGGCGCATGGGGCAGAAGCATCTTCTTCGACCACTCGGGCGCCGCGTACACCTTCGACGCGTCCACGGGTGAGCAGCTGCAGTTCATATTCCCCGCAGACGGGCAAGACCGGGACAACTTCGGCGTCTCGGTCGCGATCGACAACGGGGTCATCGCGATCGGTTCACACCAAGATGATGTGAACGGATTCAACGCTGGGTCTGCCTATCTCTATGATGGAGTCTCCGGGGTGCTGATGAACAAGGTCCTGGCGAGCGATGGGGCGCCGTCCGATTCTTTCGGCACTTCAGTCGCAATCGAGAACGAGGTCATCGCGATCGGTGCGATCGGTGATGAGGACAACGGGAGTCGTTCGGGCTCTGTCTATCTCGTTGGTTCTTCGGGCGCATCCTGCCCGGCCGATCTTACCGGCGACGGCAATCTGGACTTCTTCGATGTGTCCGCGTTCCTCAGCGCATACAACGCGATGGACCCGATCGCCGACTTCACGGGCGACGGCGTTTACGACT
>CENR01073754.1_pt1 | contig 18048 bp, 32 predicted proteins | sample 530181 | NCBI WGS metagenome assembly CENR01 (sample SAMEA2619677, study PRJEB7988) | marine metagenome | biome: marine biome (ENVO:00000447); feature: surface water layer (ENVO:00002042); material: "saline water (ENVO:00002010), including plankton (ENVO:xxxxxxxx)" | depth 5 m | reverse complement strand
GTGTCTTTTGTTTTTTATGAAATATAGGTTGGGCCCAAGCAAGCCATTCTTCCTTAGTCTTTTGGCAACCAGCTGAGCTACTGAATACTTCGTCCATGTTGATCTCCTTGATTGGCGGTATATTATAATTATACCTGAGAGATCGGACGTAAGCAATAGATGAAATGTAAAGATTATGTAAAGATTAAAAGTCCACAACTTTTATATTAAGGAAATCATGTAAACGATTTAACATTGAATGGCAATCTGCGAAAGTGCCAGTACAGACGATAAACTCACTGGACTTGTTAGCGATAGATAGCATATAGTCTACGTCATCTTCTATACGCATTACACGCATATATGTCAGTTCTGCTACATCTATCTCTAATACTTGCGCGTGCTCTAGTTTAAATCTAAGCATTGTAGGCATTATACAACAGACCTCCTGAATATAGTTTCAAACTTTATAGCATATTGTGCTATCTTAGCAGCCTTATCTTTCCCATTAACTATGCGTCTAGCGTTAACATAGTCAATCTTAGATTTATTTATATAATTACTGAGGCTCTTACCTGTGTATGCACCCTCAACCATACCTTTAATGGTTACTTCATACCCTAGGTATGGATCTTCTAGTAGCAGGTTGGGGTTAGCCACTAGTGGGGCACCTGTTGTACGTTGTGCCCACTGATAGTTACGTTTCCACGTAAGTTGTACTGGTCCTCTGCCATAATATCCAGTGTACCAATACCTGTCTTGTAAGCGTCTTATATACTTCTGACGCTTTGTAATAGCTACACGCTGTCTAACTTCTTTGAAAGCAGAATATCTTGCTCCTGTCTCATGATGGACAGTAGCTGCTATATAGGCGAGTTGTTCTATAGGTGTAGCAGGGTTTAGTAAATGCGAGTATCTCACTAGACTATCAAGCATTATATTAATATTAGCTACTTTATTATTACTTCTGATTTTACCAAAAGCACTTCGATATGAATCGAAGAATATCTGTCTATTTATATTCATAAATGTAGTATACATACTACTAAAGTTATATGCAAGGTATATAAATTATTTTAATTATTTACTTGATTTTTACTTGACAAGTTTACATACTAATAAAACATTACTTATATATAAAAACAAGCTTACGCTAGTTGAGCTTGCCACTTACCTTCTTGTCTTAGTCTTTACTGTAGTAACTTGTGTCGTGATGCTAGTCGCTAAGGCATCACTACTAGAGTTATAGTAGTTTAAGTAGCTTTTAGGGGCCTAAGGCCCCACTAGTAGTTAATAGTATAGTAGTTAAAGATCTAGTGTTACGACGAATAGGAGTAACACGTATAACAGGTAAATGTAAAGAAGGGTTGTTATAATACTCCATCTGTCGTATTATGTAATATATAGTAAACGTTAATTGAGGAGATTGATATGGTACAGGAAGTATCACAATTAGTAGATATGACAGATGTTATAGGTAACCTTGCTTTGGACTATAACCTACCATACATGTCGCTAGAGAACCTAGTAGAGCTAGGTAAACACACTAAACGCGTATACAAGTTAGACGACTCTGCTAAGACAATATCAGTAGAACAGTTCTTCGAGTATATCGCCAAGTTTGTACAAACACCTTTCGGTAACAAAGTTTATAGGTCACTATCTGCTAAATAATCTTTACTATTTCTTTACACTTATTTTCTTGTAACACCTCTGAATAGTTGGTATAATTAACTTAAGACGATGAAATAAGGAAGTTCAAATGACTAACAAATTCCCCCCAATAGGCTGCATCTCAGCTAGAATACGATCTAAAAACCCCATATTAGAAGAGCTTGAAAAGTTAAAAGCTGAGGCTGAATCCCTCCAGGCCAAAGGCCACAACACCGCACAAAAGATAATGAATATGTCAAATAACGACATACATGAAGCTTTTGCTGTTTGCACTGACTTAGCAGACGCTAGAACAGAAGATCCATTAGAGAACGTACGCACATTCTATTTCAGGGATGGTAGTAAGCTGATATTCACTGAACATACAATGCTTGAAGGAGACTAAGAAATGTTGGTTCTAACAAGAAAAATAAATGAGACCATAGTTATCGATAGTAACATAAAAGTTACTGTATTAGGGGTAGATAGGGGACAAGTTAAGTTGGGTATAGAAGCCCCAAAAGATGTTATAGTAGATAGAGAAGAGATACATAAACTTAGAAATCAAGGAGTAGATAAATGATTATAGAGTTTGGACTAAAGGAAGATTCACATATCTATACATTTGGGGAGGTGGGACATGATCAATTTTTTGTTGATCTAGACGGCTATCTATGTCAAAAACGTGACGATAGCTCCTTCACCACTATTGCTGATGAGGAGGGTGAGCCTTATGTTATTTGGTATAACAATGTCGAGTCTTCTGAGAAGATAAGCCGTATTCTACCACAGATAACAAAGGTTAAATTCTAAGGAGAGAGACACATGACAATTTACACAAAGGCACATTATAAGGCACTAACTAATAATATGGAGCAAATAAACCTTGCTTTTATCGTAGCCCTAGCCGCTGATGCAGCATGGGCAGCTTCCAGCATGCTAGATAGTGGTGTTGGTATTGTTTCGGTGCTTGGGGCTGTTACCTTAGCTCTAACAGTATCAATGGTGTGGGCTATCGTAGCATGTTTTCGATATCACATGACTAAATACTGCGAAGAAGTGGATAATATGTTGTCGTCGGAACATCTTGTACAGCAACAACACACTTGCAGAGACTCAAAGGAGACCCAACAAGATAATTTAGAAGTTTGGGAAGCTATGAACAACAATAGAGGGTGTTGATATTATGTCTACCATAGAAGATATGCAAAAGAAAGCCTATAATTTACAGAATGAGATAAACAGATTATCTAAGGTTAGATCCAGTGCTGAATACCTTACATATTCGAACCTAAAGGCCGCAACTATGGCCCTACGAGACCAGAAGGCTGAACTAATTGATGAAATCAGAGCACTAGAGCACTTCCAAAGGCTCGCAGTAATGATGGAAGCGGTGCTATATGACTAGAGTGGAGTATTTTTTATGAGAAATAGTAGCTATATGGAAATAGGTTTTGATGCCCTAAGTAAGGGTGCAAAGTTTATATTCTCCCAAAAAGATAGAATTGAGTTTGTCAAGGTGGGCACTGGTTTGTGTAAGCCTACGAAAGTAGACCAGGATCTAACTGTACTTATAGCCGGTCAACGAGTGTTTATAGAGGTAGGTAAATCACATGCGTAAACTCCTAGAGAGGTTAGTACAGTTAGTGCTAGTAATAGAGACCTTCATTGTATCTTTCATGCTCACCACTGTAGCTATAGTGTATATACAGACACTACCAACAGAGCTAGAAAAGAGACAAATGTGGGCTAAAGAGGCTTTTACTGAGTTAAGTAAGCATGTAGACGCTGACTTCAGGGGGATAACAGACTTCAACATATCTAAACAGGATATATCCAATGCTTTCGCTATGAGAAGAATCAAACACAATAAGCCCCCACTTAGACCGACTATAGCAGGGTATCGAATTGAGATTACCACTAAAATGCTCCTCATGCTGCAAAGTAAACACGAGGTAGCTGCCATAATAGCCCACGAATATGGACACATAATACTAGGCCACTTAAACGGTGTACGTTGGAAGAATAATAAAATGAATGAGATGAATTCTGATAGAATTGGTATCTATCTTATGCTGAGGGCTAGCTATAACATTTGCCATGCCAAAAGATATTGGAAAAGGAAGGCCGAGAAAGGTGTAGGTTATATAGAAGGGGGCACACACCCACTAGATCTACAGAGGTCACACTACCTTAGTTTTCCAGGGTGTAAATAGTATTGCGTCAGGGCGTGCAGACGGGACTTACCGCAGTGACCCCCTAGAAGGGGTAAACAGTGTTTAACCCTTTTTAGAGGGTAGCGGGTTACCGACAAGGGTTTGCTGCCATTGACCGAAGTCCAATAGGTACTATGACTTTAAAAGATTACCTACTAATTATATATATAAGGAGATCTATCTATGTACGTGGATGACTTTAATAATAAAAGCTATTTACTCGGAATTTTTCTAGTGATTATCGCACTAGTGTTCGTAGGCTTGGTTCTACATAAGGTGGAGGAGGGCCCCAAAGAGTATGTATTAGTGGATACCGTGTATAATTACAAGTTAAAATTCGATATGACACATGAATTTTGTGAGTGGTATAAACGCGGATTGGTACGTGAAAATAGCGAATATGCCAAATGGCCCGATAGATTACAATGTGTGAAAGGAGATATATAGATGAAGGATTTCGGATCGTGGTACAACACTACCACAAGAGAGTTAAACAAGGAACACAGTATTGATTTAGAGAAGAAAGAAGAACCCTTAAAGAGTGGAAGGGCGTTAGAGGATCTGTGTAATCCATACGAGTGGCCCTATATAGACGTAGAACAGGCTCCAAAAGTTCCCGATAGTGGAGTAAAAAACGTGTTAGAATATAGTCCAAGGTGTTACAGTTGCCCTACGGGTCGGCTGCAATTCAGTAGATATTGTAATCTCGCTAGACGTAACTTGTATAAATGTGAATCTTGTGACGGTATAAATGTTGGAGGTACTAAAGATAATGTCTAATCTATGTAAATTAATATATTCCGATGCACACGAGATGCTAGGATTACATGAAAGAAAAGATAATTACCGGCTTAGAAAGTTATTAGGCTTCAACCCAGCTAAAACGGCATGGTGTGCCGGGTTTATAAACGCTTTGTTACGTGATAGACGGGCAAAGGGAACAGGTAAATTACTAGCTAGATCATTTCTAAAGATAGGTAGAAAGGTAAAGAATCCACAACAGGGGGATATTGTTGTACTCAAACGAGGAGTACTACCGTGGCAAGGCCACGTAGGGCTGTATGCTGGAGAGACTCCTACACATATACAAGTATTAGGGGGTAATCAAGACAACCAAGTAAGTCTGAAACTCTACCCAAAGAAACGCGTTTTAGGGTATCGACGATTATGAAGGCAGTGATGAGTGATAGCTTACGTAAAACATTAAAGCGTACACGCAGATATAGAGGCATGAGAGCTTTGATGTCTATAGCTAACACTGAGACTATGGTATGGGAGTACTTCGACGGAGATGAGTATAAAATAAACCTATGGTTTAATACGGATAACCCCGCTTTAGGGCTTGTATCCCCCATGTTCATGATAGAGATAGGTATGGAAAAGAAGCTAGAGAAATGGGTTAAGGCACAAATAAACGGAGATATATGCCTATGAAAATCATAAACCTATTCGGTGGGCCTGGCGTAGGGAAATCCACCACCGCCGCCGGTATATTTTTTGAAATGAAACGGGCCGGATATTTAGTGGAGCTTGTAACAGAGTATGCCAAGGAACTAGTATGGCAGAATGATACTTATACCCTAGATAATCAGCTATATATATTAGCAAAACAAGAGAACAGACTTAGAAAATTGGTAGGTAAGGTAGACTATGTAGTCACAGATTGTCCCTTATTGATGGCGGAGTTTTATCTAAAGAGGGGTGCTGTGGATGCCTCTGCTGTACGTAGTGTATGTCTAGATATGTTTAATACATACGATAATATAAACTACTTCCTTGTAAGAGACAAGAAATACGTGCAACATGGTAGACTACACACAGAGGCCGAGGCCCGAGGGTGTTGTATTGAAATAGAGGCAATGTGTAACACGTTATGGAACATATCCTATACAAAGATCGTAGGAGATAGTTTGGCCCACACTGCTATAGTTGAGGATATAAACTTATGACAATAGGACATGTAATTATATGGATAGTACTACTTATACTATTCGGGCCAGTAGTATGGCGTATGGGCCTTATAACCGTCACAATGACTTTAGTCTGGCTATTTGCATTAGCTGGCCTTGTAGTAGAGAGGGTGTATAATATAGTGGGGTACATATGCGGATGGGACAACTAGCTTGACATAGTGACAGATACTCCCTATTATTATCAATAATATATAGCTATATTAATAAATCTAATAAAGGGACACTATGCTAGCATTCCTATCCGGGCTATTGCCCCTAATATCGGGCCTAGCCCAGCCTGTAAAAGACTATTTCAACTACAAGAAAGAGATTCGTGATAAAAACCACGAGTTAGACATGGCCAGGCTTACAGCAGAGACTCAAGCTGTAGTTGCGGGTAAAACGGCCCGTACCGAACAGATAAAGTCGTACCTATCAGCCGTCAGTATGAACTTTCGGCAATTCTCTTTCTTTTTCTTCATGATTCCCTTCGTAATATCGATGTTCTTTCCAGAATATGCTAAAATAATGTGGACTAACTTCTACGCAATCCCCGAAGAGTTTAGATATATGTTTATGTCTATATATTCAGTCATTTGGGGTCTACCTATAGCCGACAACTACATTAGTAGGATGTTTGGATCTATAAATAGAGTGGTAGAGTCTAAAAGAGAGTATAAAATCAAGAAATATAACGCCAAAGCCTATTATGACGTTATAAGAAAGACATTCTACAGTAAGGGGGGCATCCCACCCGCAGCCTTTGAAGTACATAAAAAAGCTCTAGAGGAACTAGGGATTAAGGAAGAAGAACAATGATATTTGAGTGGGGACATGTAAAAGAGGCCGCTATTATTGTATTCTCTGCTATAGTTGGGTGGATAGGGTTTAAAGCTAAACAAAAAGACCAGATACAAATTAAACACGAGAATACCCAAGATAATAGACTAGATGAGTTAGATAAGAGATTAAATGCTATGGAAAAACATGGTGCAGCTATAGAAGAGCGCACAAAGAGTATACAAAGCGAACTAGGTTCCCTAAAACAGGATCTAAATGATGACTTTAGGGATCTTAAAGGTAACATATCACTATTGATCAGGAAAGTTATCGATAATGGGAAGTAAACCAAGACACGTCCCCAATGACATCACTAGGGCTAAGATTAAGAGTCTAGCTGAATTCCTCCCCCAATCCTACATAGCCAAGCATATGGGCTTCACTACGAAAACACTACGTAAATACTACCGAGAAGAGCTTGATATGGGCTATATCAAAAAAGATATAGAAATAGCCAAAACCCTACACGAAGTAGCTGTATTTGATAAAAATGTCAGTGCTCTAATATTCCTCGCTAAAACACGCCTAGGCTTAGTAGAACCGAAAGGTGATCCAGGGGCAGACGAAGATAGCCAAGCTGGTGAGTCCTTAACTATTAACTTCGAGGTCAACGAGGCAGTCGGAGACGTTAGAGTTACAAAAGGCTCTGAATGAGACTAAATGCCGCACAACACATACTACTAAACAAGCTAGACACTAAGTTTATGGCTTATGTGGGAGGCTTTGGTAGCGGAAAGACCTTTACAGGATGCTTATACCTGATATTGTTTATGGCCAGACACCCAGGTACAAAGGTAGGGTATTTCGGGATAAGCTACAGTAGTATTCGGGATATCTTCTATCCCACGTTTGAAGAAGCTGCCAAAATGTTAGGCTTCACATGTGAGACAATGGTGGCTAATAAAGAAGTACATTTATATAGGAACGGTAAATACTACGGTACGGTAATATGTAGATCCCTCGATAATCCTGACAAAATTGTTGGTTATAAGGTGGCATGTGCCCTAGTAGATGAGATAGACACACTACCAATCAAGAAAGCCGAGAATGCTTGGAGAAAGGTGATTGCCCGCCTAAGACTTATCATTAAGGGTGTAGAAAACAAGGTAATTGTAACAACAACACCTGAGGGGTTTGGGTTTATATACGAGACATTCTGTAAGAAGCCTAGTCCTATGTACTCTATGGTACAAGCCTCTACATATGAGAATGCCGAGTTCCTACCAGAAGGATATATCGACTCATTATACGAAACATATCCCTCAGAGCTAATAAGTGCGTACATAAACGGGGACTTTGTTAACCTAACATCCGGTACTATATATCGCAGTTTTAACCGCAAAATCCACAATTCTAATGAAGAAGTGGAAGGAAACGAAGCTATTTATGTCGGAATGGACTTTAATATTGACAAAATGGCTGCTACAATCTATGTAAAAAGAGGGAAAGAGTGGCACGCAGTTGATGAGATCTCAGATGCCTATGATACTGAGGCGGTATGTAACATGCTACGTGAACGCTACCCTACCAACATTATAACAGTATATCCAGATAGTAGTGGTAAGAACAGAACTACTAAGAGTATGGGCAAGGTTGCCGAAAGTGATATAAGTGTAATAGAGAAGTTTAGGTTTAGGACCAAATTTCGATCGGTTAACCCAAGAGTCAAAGACAGGATTGCGGCTGTTAATGCTGCATTTGAAAAAGGAAAAGTGTTTGTTAATGTTAACAAGTGTCCAAATACTGCGGAATGCTTAGAACAACAGGCTTACGATGACAATGGGGAACCAGATAAGAAGAGTGGCAAGGATCACCAAAACGATGCAACAGGCTATCTAATAGCTTATGAGATGCCACTTAAGAAACCAATTCGCAGTGTAAAAGTTAACTTTAACGGGTAAACCATGACTTCAAAATCAGGCGTAGAGACTACATCACAAGAGTACGAAGACAATATAACTAAATGGCAATTAAACGAACTAATAGCCAGCTCTGATATTACTTTATTCCAAAACTGGATAAAATATCTATTCTATCCCGCTAGGTGGGAATCAACCAATAATCTAGTAACACAGAGACAAAAAGACTTCATAAATGGGGCTAGTTTGTTCCCTGCCTTAAAAAGGACTTTAGACGGCTCAATGGGTGTAATATTCCGTAAGCCTACCCAAATAGAATTAGCTCCTGAATTAGACTACATTATCGACAATGCAGATGGGGCAGGTAAGAGCCTCGAACAGGTAGTACAAGATGCAATGGCAGAGAACATCCTACAAGGCCACGGTGGTCTATTAGTAGACTTTGCCAGTAATGAAGAACAGAGAAGTAAAGCAGAGGACGCACTTAATAACAACTTCGCTACTATACAGCTATACAAAGCCCAACACATTATCAACGTGTATACAATTAAAGTAGGCGCTAAGAGTATTGTACAACAGATTGTATTACAAGAGAGCTATCAAGACAGAGTAGGACAATTCGAAGTAGAGGAAGGGCTACAATATCGCGTATTGATGTTAGATGAGAATGGCTTATATAGACAAGAATTAAGACGCCCGGATAACGAAGTAGAACTAGTAAAAGAGATTGAACCAAGGGACGCACAAGGTAATAGATTAGACTACATACCGTTTAGCTTCTTTGGTGCTGAGAGTAACAGTTATCACGTAGACGCAAGCCCATTATATGATATGACTCGCATGAATGCCAAGCATCTAGAGTACTCAGCAATGAGAAACGAGAGTATTAGACAATTAGCTCCTACATTATTCGCCTTCCCAGGAGATGGTTTTGATCCTGACGTATTTGAAGAAGATAACCCCAGTGGTCTAACAATGGGGGGATATAACGCCTATTTTCTAGGTATGGGTGGTGATGCTAAGATGGTACAAGCAGATAGTAACGATGCTGCTGTAGAAGAGATGCGACACTTAGAAGAACTCATGGTGCAAGCAGGGGCTTTGCTAATACAACCTCAAGCTTCTAATATCTCTATGGAAACCACTATAGTACAACGCTCTACTGACACCTCTGTATTAGGTATGGCAGTAAGAAACCTCGAAGATGCTATTAACGAGCAATTACAATGGGTAGCTGCTTTTATGGGTGGTGGAGATAGTGAGATCAATCTTAATCGTGAATTCTTTAGCTTACCACTATCAGCAGAAGATAGACGACAATGGGCTAGTGATGTAATGATGGGTATTGTCAGTGCCCAAGAATACAGAGAAGCAATGACTAAGGCTAATATACTGCCAGAATCTGCACTAGACGAAGAAGTCGATATTGATATGCAAGAAGACGTAGATAATGCCGAACAGTAAGCTACTCAATGCCAATACTAGGCACGCTCTTAATGTAATACGTGTAGGTAACATGGAAGCACGTAAGTTCCTCCCTGTGCTAATTAATGCTAGGGAAGAGATACAAAAGAGACTTGCCAAAGCAGGTACTAACATAGCTACTAAGAAGGAACTTAAGTTAATAAACAAGGATCTTACTGAGAAACTACGCTCTATCTACGCAGATTATGCGGAGGAACTAGTGAGGGATATACGCCCAATAGTTAAGGCAGAGTATGAGTTTCAAAAGACTACACTAACCACCGCTATAGACCAAACAGTCAATATTAAGGCTCCAACACAGGCAGCCGCTATCAATAAGGCCCTAACTGTACCAATGGCAGTAGGCACAAAGGGTGCAGGGCAACTATTAAACAACCTACTTAAGCAATTTCCAATTAGGGAGTCTGAAAGGGTAGTTAATCGTATCACAATGGGATTCTTCCAAGGTGAGACAGTTGCGGAGATAAGTACTAGTATTACAGGGACCAAGGCAGCTAACTATAGGGATGGTTTACTTAACATATCGAGAGCACAAGCTTTCACACTAGCAAAGACTGCTGTAACACAGGCACAAGAGCAAGCAAAACAGGAACTATACAAGAATAATCAAGATATTGTTGCAGGATATGAAATAATTGCTACACTAGACAGTAAGACCTCGCAGATATGTAGAGGTTATGACGGTCAGATATTCCTGTACAAAGACGGCCCGGGGCCAATGCCCCCTTTTCATTACAACTGCCGATCTACTACAGCACCCGTCTTAGATGAGAGATTTACAGTTGACACTAAGTCAACAAGAGCGAGTGTAGGCGCTACAGGTGGTAAACAGGTAGACGCTAATAAGACATACTACACTTGGCTAAAAGATCAACCCGCAGAATTTCAAAACGATGCGTTAGGTAATACACAGGGTAAGATATTTAGAAATGCAGGGCTAACACCCGAAGAATTCCGAACGGCATCGGTCAACAGGTTCAACCAACCCCTATCAATTGATGAAATGGCACGCAAGGACGCAAGGATTGCTGAATACCTCAGCAAAAACGATAGTTAGGCTATCGTTTATAACTACGTCTAAGTGAGGCTTAAGATGAGTGAAGAAAACAACAATGTAGAACAGCAAGACGCACCAGAGGCTAAGGCCCCTATGTTTACAGAGGCGCAAGTACAAGAGATGATTGCGAAGACAGTTCAAGAGGAAGTAAACGGGCTAAAAGGTAAGAACCAAGAATTATTAGGCAAACTAAAAGCCAAAGACGAAGCACTGAAAGAGGACCAGCTTAAGAAAGAGGGAACCTTCGAAGACATGAAAGCACATTGGGAAGATAAGTATAACTCTCTCAAAAGTGAATACGAAGATAAATATAGCAGCCTTAAAGGCGCTGTGAAAGAAAGAGATAAGGCAGATATTATTGGTCGCTTGGCCGGTGAATTTGTCGATTCCGAGGCTGGAAGCTTTATGCTTAAGGCCATGATTGACGTTGAGGACGGTAATCAAACATTTAGAGACTTTAGTGGCAATGTTGTTGCTGATAATCTAGATGACTTTAAGAAATGGATGAGCACTAACCCACATATGGCGCACTTTGTACGAGGTACTAAGGCGACAGGGGGAGCGGCTTCCGGCGGAGCAGGCAAGGCCAGCGGCGAGAAAACTATGGCACGTGCGGACTTTGAATCACCCAACTTTACCCCTGGGCAAAGGATGGACTTCATTAAGAATGGCGGCCAGGTAATTTAATTTAACTTAATAGGAAAGATAATAAAATGGCTAATACGCTAACTAATCTAACTCCTGACCTATACGCAGCTCTTGATCGTGTATCACGTGAGCTTGTAGGTTTGGTTCCATCTGTATCTAGGGACTCTAGTGCAGAACGTGCAGCTAAAGATCAAACAGTGCGCAGCTTTGTTGCTCCTGCTTCTACTGCTTCCGATATCACTCCTGGACAACTTCCAGCGGATAACGGTGATCAGTCTATCGGTAACAAGACTATCTCTATCTCTAAATCACGCTACGTACCTGTACGTTGGAATGGTGAAGAACAAAGAGGTATGAATACTGGACCTGGTTACAACATGATATTGCAAGATCAGTTCGCACAAGCGATCAGAACTCTTGTTAATGAAATGGAAGTCGACCTTGCTGGTGAATATGCAAAAGCCTCTGTAGGTGTAGAATCTGCTGGGACTACTCTGTTTGATGCTGCTAACTACAAAGACTTAGCAAACGTTGCTAAAGAGCTAAACATTAATGGCGCTCCGATGGAAAACCGTTCTGTTGTACTCTCTAACGCTGCTGCTGCTGCTTTCCGTGGTAACGCTACTTACACTAGTGCTAATAGTGCCGGTGAAGTTGCAATGTTACGACAAGGTGTACTCCTTGACCAATTCGGTATGATGATTCGTGAGTCTAACCAAATCCAAAACGCTACCGCTGGTACTGCTTCTAGTGCAACTAGTGACAATGCCGGTTACTCTATCGGCGATACTGTTATTACCTTAGCTTCTGCTGGTACTGGTACCATCTTAGCTGGTGACATTATCTCTTTTGCTGGTGACGCTTCTGGTGCTGAATATGTAGTAGAATCTGGTGACGCTGATGTATCCGGTGGTGGTACTATTACTCTAGCTGCTCCTGGCTTACGTGGTGCTCTTGCTGCTTCTACTCAAGCAATCACTGTTGTTGCTACTGGTGAACGTAACATGGCTTTCTCTCAAAACGCTATCCATTTAGTGACTCGTGCTCCTGCCCGACCATTAGAAGGTGATAGTGCTGAGGACGTTATGATTGTTCAAGATCCTCGTAGTGGATTGGCTTTCGAAATCGCTATGTACAAAGAGTACAGACAAGTGAAGTTCGAAGTAGCTGCCGCTTGGGGCTTTGAGGTCATCAAGCCTGAACATTTGGTTTTACTATATAACTAAAATGTGACTAGGGGGCCTAAGAGCCCCCTTTATTATTATTATAATCAGTTCTTTCCTCTAGGGAAACATAAATGTCAATCGCGATAAACTTACTACCGGAAACCATACTAGTACTAGAAGCCGATGGCTTTGCCTCTGGTATAGTAAGACGTAGTAGTAATGTACCAGGTACAGAACGTACTAGCACAAGTAGAAGCTTTGCATCTATATCTATTAACGCTAACACTACCTTAGAGATAGGGCCATTTAGTGAACCTAGACGTTACATACTAGAGACACTGTCCGGCACTATTACCAGATCTTACAATAAAGAGAGACTTAATTATAATCATAATGGCACTGGCATCTATACAGGTGGCAGAGTCACAATTAACGGATCGGACGCTACTACTATCGATATAGAGGCGGGTAGTGGTGTAGTAATAGATAATTACACTAATCCAGGTATACCAGACGTAGTTAAAGTTACGTGGCCCGCATTCACGGGCATAGAGGTAGATAGTCTCCTTACTAACTTCACCTCTTATATAGCGGTAGACCGCGGAGGTAACATAGTACAACTAGCTGATGCTATTACAGCAACAGATAGGCGTAACTTTATAATCCTGTGTGTATTAGCACATACAAATAACGTAGTAGTGGAGACGGTTGCAAACTTCCCACCACCTGCTTACGATGTACCACACTTAGTAATAGACTTTGCCGATAGTGTAGGGATAATAAATAGAAGCGGTAACCAATTTAGTGCCAATGGTGCTAATTTAAAAGTAAACAAGTCTGCTGGTGAAAGTTTTAGAATAGGTAGTAACTGGAACAATTCTAGTATTGTGCCAAATATTACTACGGATACTGCACAAACAGCCCCTACAATGTTCTTCTCCTATAGAGACGGCTCAGGTGGGTGGGTTCCTCCTCCCTTTGATGACGAGATAAACCCAGGTAAATACGATGACGGCAGTGGAACTTTAGCCAATGTATCAGGAGGTAGTTGGACCATACAACGACTATTCTTTGAGCCTATTGGCGAAGATATAATCATAGCTTATGGCCAAAATACTTATAACAGCCAGACCGCTGCCGAGGCCGCTATATTCGGGGAGACATTTATAAAAAACCCTGTACTAAATGACACCTCCTTTAGAGGTTATCTACTAGTAAAAGGGAACGCGACTGACCTATCAAATAGTGGGCAAGCTAAGTTTATTGCTGCTGATAAATTGGGTAGTGGTCCCTCGGTAGGCACAAGCACGGCAACCACTGATATACAAGGCGCATACGATAATAGTGTATCACCAGAACTAGAGACAGATAGTACTAGAGGCGCACTTACATTAAAAGAGGGTACAGGTACAGCTACTAATAACGTATTAGAAGTTACAAACAACTCTGACACATTAATGGCGAGTATTGACGGACAGGGTAGAGCTAGGATGCAATTAAACGCAAACACTACGGCTAATAGGCCAGCTAGCCCAAGAGATTATGAAATGTATTTTGACACAACGCTAGGGTATGCCATCTGGTATGACGGATCCAATTGGGTTAACTCCTTAGGCGTAACAGTATAAAGGTAAATTAAATATGGCATTAGTAGTAGAAGATGGAAGTATAGTTGCAAATGCGGATAGCTATATAAGCTTGGCTGATGCCCGCACTAGGGCTACTGTGCTAGGTGTAAGTATTAGCAGCACAGACGGTACAGCCGAGCTACAGCTACAACAAGCAACTATATATAATGACAGAAAATGGCGAGCTAAGTTCCAAGGCTTCAAAGTACTGCAAACCCAATCACTACAATGGCCACGCACAGGCGTAGAAATTGATGGTTATCTTGTAGACTCAGACGAAATACCACAAGAAGTCATAGACGCTCAAATATATACAGCGGCACACTTAGAAACCGGTACTGCCTTATATCCAGATAACGACGGTAAAAACGTTAAGATGGAAGAGGTGACAGGCGCAGTTAAGGTTGAATACTTCAATATGGGTAAGACTGGTACAGAAGTAGCATTTAGTGATACTGAACAGGCGATAAGACCTACATTAGGTAAAGGCGGAGGCTCTTACAGCCCAGCGGTGCGCAGATGACAGTATTCTATGACAACATGGTGGCTACGGCTGCTAGACTTTTGTCTAAATTTGGACAAACTGTCACTATCACTTATAGTACGTCAGAGACGTACACAATAGCTACACAAACCAATGCTAAGATTACAAGTACGTTTACTGGTAAGGCGGTAGTAAATCAGTTCGACACTAGTGAAGTAGATAATGAGAGTATCCTTGCCACCGATATGCGTATGATATTGGAACAGACTAGCAGAGCGCCTGAAGTAGATAACACGGTTACTGTAGGCAGTGTAGTTTATAGACTACTTAACGTTACAACTATATCACCAGGTGGTACAGATATAGTGTATATTTGTCAGTTGAGGATATAAATGTCTATTAAACGCTTCGAGAGAGAGTTCAAGATTGCCATAGATAAGTCTATAAAGGCATCTGAGAAAGCTGTACGCGCTACAGCTATTAACATATTCGGTGACATAATACGCAAGACACCTGTAGGTAATCCAGCATTGTGGAAAAGTACACCCCCTCCTGGGTACTCAGGTGGGCAGTTGAGAGGCAATTGGCAGACTACATTAAATGCTCCTGCTAGAAGTGCTATAGATAGGAAGCAGAAGAGTACAGATGGTGGTGCCAGTAATGATGTAGTAAGTAAGACTCGTAACTACTCTATAGATAGTTCAATATTCCTGTCTAATAACCTACCATACGCTGAGAGAGTGAATAACGGCTGGAGTAGTCAAGCACCTGCTAAGTTTGTAGAGGCATCTACCCTCAGATTTAACGATGTGCTAGAAAAGATAGCTAGGAAAGAACGCATATGAGCTTTATAGATATACAGGCTGCACTAGCCACTAGATTAAACACTGTAGCAGGATTACCAGCCATATATTGGCCTGGGGTGAAAGAAACACCTACTAATGGCACAGATTTTGTAAGACCCACACTTATTCCTGCAACTTCTGAATTAATTGTGCTAAACTCTAAGCAGGACAACAGCGGTATATATCAAGTAGATGTCTTTATCGACCACGGAGAGGGCGAAGGCCCACTAATAACAATAGTGGATGCGATTAAGGATCATTTCAAAGCAGCTACAACACTTACCCAAAACACAACAATAGTATTCATAAAGAATATATCTATACTACCGATGGAGCGGGACGAAGCCTGGCTACGTGGTGGTGTGGAAATAGTATATAAAAGTATTGAGAATTTTTAACTAGGGAGCTACAAAGATGGCAGCAATTGACGCTCAAGGCGTAACAATTACATACGAGAACAACCTTTCAGCGGCACAAACTGTTGGTGGTGTTGTTTCTTTCTCAGGTTTAGATGGCGAAGCGGCTGATATTGATATCACTAATCTCGCTTCTACAGCTAAAGAGTTTAAGCAGGGTTTACAGGACTTTGGTAATTTCTCTATGGAAGTTATCCGTGACTATGACGATGCAGGTCAAGCAGCTTTGTTAGATGCTATGGATAACCAAGCTACACGTGAAATGGTAGTAACTCTGCCTTCAGGTACGCTTAATGTTATCACTTTCCAAGCATACGTTAAGTCTGTTACCCTTGAGGGTGCCGTAGATGACATCGTACGTGGTACTATTAACCTTAAAATCAGTGGCGAACCAGTAGCATCATAAGAATAATAAATATGGAGTAGATATGGCCCTATTAACTAAAGAGCAGATATTAGACGCAGATGATAGAAAGACAGACATAGTAGAAGTCCCTGAGTGGGGCGGAGAGGTCTGTATTGCAACTATGTCCGGTTTTGCTAGAGATAGGTTCGAAGCCTCTATTGTAGGTAAGTCGGGTGGCATGAATATGCAGAATATTCGTGCTAAGCTGGTGGCTGCTACAGTGGTGGACGAAGAAGGGGCCTTATTATTCTCAGAAGCTGAGGTTAATAAGCTCGGTCAAAAGTCATGTGCTGCCCTAGACCGAGTGTTCTCTGCTTCACAAAAGCTTAATGCTATCGCTGATAATGATATAGAAGAATTAGCAAAAAACTGATGCGCCAGCCGTTCCGTAGATTCGTGTACGTGCTGGCAGAAAAGCTTAGTATGACGGTAGGAGAGATATACAGTAAGATGGATAGTCAAGAACTATCTGAATGGATGGCATACTTATTAACCAGTGATGAGAAGTGGCAAACCAAGTACACCAAAGAGGTAGAGCTAAGGGCGTCAACAGAGAGTGGAGACGAACATAGGTCGGCCCAATTAAAGAGATTATTCGGAGTTAGGTAATGGCGACAATATCAAGGCTTGTTGTAGAGATAAGCGCACAAGCTAAGAAATTAAAAAAAGACCTAGACGGGGCATTTGGCAGAGTCAAAGCATTCAGTAAAAAGGTTGCCAAAACTATGGCTATTGCTGGGGGCCTTATTGTAGCTGCCCTTGCTGGGGCCTTTGCGAAAGTGTCGTCCTCTATTAATGCTACTGCCAGAGAGATAGACGATCTAGCTAAAACCTCTGCTAAACTGGATATTACTGTTGGTGCTTTACAGAAGTTGCAGTTTCAGGCTAACCTCACAGGTGTATCTACCCAAACATTAAACACTTCGTTGCAAAGAATGGTCAGAAGGGTGTCAGAGGCCGCACAAGGTACTGGGGAGGCACAGAAAGCTCTTAAAGAATTAGGATTAGACGCTAAAGAGCTTAACGCCCTTTCTCCTGACAAACAATTCAATGCAATATCCGTAGCAATGGGTAAGATTCCTAGTCAAGCAGACAAAGTTAGACTTGCTATGAGACTATTTGATACAGAAGGTGTCGCATTAGTAAATACCCTTAATAGTAACCTAGCAGAAACTGGTAAAGAGTTTGATAAGCTAGGTTTAGCTATAACTAACCAGCAAGCGGCAGCAGTGGAGGCCTTCACCGATGCACAGACCAAACTTAGTGCTATATGGAACAATTTCTTCCAACAAATTACGGTACAGACCGCCCCAGCTTTTACAGGTTTAATAACCTTTATAACTGATGTAGTAAAAGAGATGGGTGGCATGGGAGAAGTCGCTAAGGTAGTATCTAGAGCAGTTATAAGCGGAGT
>CENR01019044.1_pt1 | contig 18435 bp, 17 predicted proteins | sample 530181 | NCBI WGS metagenome assembly CENR01 (sample SAMEA2619677, study PRJEB7988) | marine metagenome | biome: marine biome (ENVO:00000447); feature: surface water layer (ENVO:00002042); material: "saline water (ENVO:00002010), including plankton (ENVO:xxxxxxxx)" | depth 5 m | reverse complement strand
CCAAAGTCATTCTTGAAAGAAGGTCAGCCACTCTTTCTTCCACCGGAAGCTTGGCGTTTTGGTAAGGGTATTTTTGGGCAAACAGTGATATGCCCACTACCTGGCAAAGTATGATTAAACTGAAAATCCGTTTTTTGTACATTGGGTTTTTATTCTCTTAAATCAAAAAAATTAGCCCTCCACTTATCGCCTTCTTTTGCCATGGACAGGGCTCGTTGAAAGGGTGAATTTACGGAAATGAGTTGGGATATTTATGCAATGGTGGAGGGCTCTGACTTCCCGACAGCTTACTTACTAGCTTAAATGAATTGAGGTGCATTAAAGATAAACGTGCTTCATAGCAACCTCCGAGAGGCCTCACCCTTTTATCCCTCTCCTTGGAGAGGGACAGCACGTTCTGCTAGGTTTTGCATAAGTGCTCCAATCTTACACCTTCCCTTCTTTTTTGAATAGGGTAAAGTTCCTCTGACAAACCCCTTGTAAATATTTTATTAAAGCTCTTTCTTTATTGTAGAAAAACATATTTTCTCTTTTCACTCATCTTTCTTTTCTGGAAATTGTAAAAAGTGCTGATAGCAGACCTTATTGGGTGTGCTAACGCTCACTTTTTGTAAACTATTAGAAATGTGACGCTTATAGGGGTGTGCGATATATAACGTTGTGTACCATTAATGCAAGACGACAAAATGAGAAGAAAAATCCTAACTTTGTTGGTTAAAATATGGGAGAAAAAGCAAGACAATATAAACCATCTACAGTCAGACGATTAGATACTCTATCTAGAAACGAATGTGCTGATCCAGATTGTGATAGAAAACTCATTGCTAGGGATGGTGAAACTATTGTTAGTAAAATCTGTCATATAGAAGCAGCGAGTGAAAATGGTCCAAGATTCAATCCCAAAATGGACGATGAAGATCGGAGACATTTTGACAACCTTATACTCTTATGTGATGAATGCCACAGTATAATTGATAACCCTGAAAATGAAGAAAATTATCCTGTTGAATTATTGAAATCGTGGAAAAAAACGCATGAAACAAAGTCACAACAAAGCATTCTAGTTAATAAGCCTAGATTATTAAACCAAGCAATTAATGGTATCGCTGAGCTTGATATTGAAGAAGCAAGTGAGAACTTAAATAATTTAACACCCTTTAATATAACCGATAAAATATCGTATAATCATATTAAAAGAAACAAGTCTTTAATTGAGGAATATGGGAAGTATTACACAAAAGTAAACACTCTTTATAGTGAACTAGAAAAACAAGGTTCATTTAAAAAGGAAAAACTTCTACGAAATATTAATCTGTTATATGTTAGAGCAAAAGGTAAATATGTTTTAGACGGTTATGATAAACTGAAGAATATTCAGGATAATGCTGATAACATTATCGAGGATATTGAGAATAGTATTTTGGAAAATGTTGATGGTAACAGTTCTGAAAAAGATAATATTGCATTCGCAATACCTATAATAATGGTTGATGCTTTTATGAGATGTAAAATACTTGAAAAACCAGACACTCAATGATAATTGGAAAAGAGGTAAGTCCGCAAAATAACGTATATCATATCGGAGCTAAAATAATTCAAGTGTTGAAAACGTATGATAGTGATTCAATTAACTATTTTGAAGTTTATAGTGATCTAAATAAAATTGAAAAAGTATCTATTAACCTATTTTCACTGGCATTGGACTGGCTTTATCTACTTGGAGTAATTGACAATAAAGAGGGACAACTAAAAAGATGTTTTTAAAAACACTTAAAATAGAAAATGGTGACTCTTTAATAAGAGAAATCCCCTTTCATTCAGGGATTAATTTGATTGTTGATGAAACACATACTTCAGATAGAAAAGAGTCTGGAAACAATGTGGGAAAAACTACTGTCTTAAGACTTATTGATTTTTGCTTAGCTGGAAAGGGAGAAAATATTTATAAGGATCCCGAATTTAAAGATAAGTCTAACAATCAAGTAGTAGAGAGTTTTCTAAAAAACAATAATATTATTATTACTCTTGTACTTAAGGAGGATTTGGAAATTACATTATCGAAAGAAATAGTAATAAGAAGAAATTTTCTGTCCAGAAAACAAAAGATTCAGGAGATTAATGGTGAGGAATATGGTAATGAAGAATTTCCAAAAAAATTAAAGGAACTCATCTTTAATGCCTCAAGTTCAAAGCCAACTTTTCGTCAAATAATTTCCAAAAATATTAGAGACGAGAAAAACAGATTACAAAATACTGTAAAAGTGCTTCATCCTACTACTACAATGGAAGAATATGAGGCATTGTATTTATTTTGGTTGGGAATCTCTTCAGACAACTCAGATAGAAAGCAAAAAATCCTATCTCAAATTAAGATTGAAGAGAATCTTCAAAAAAGATTAAGAAAAGAAAGCAACTACTCTAGAATTGAGCAGGCGCTTATAATTATTAACAGAAATATATCAGAACTTGAAGAAAAAAGGAAGAGCTTCAACCTTAATGAAGACTATGAAAATGACCTTGAAGAACTTAATTTGTCAAAAAGAGAAATCAATAAGCTCTCCACATATATAAGTCAACATCAATTGCGTAAAGAGTTAATTCTAGAAAGTAAATCAGAATTAGAAAAGGAAATTGTAGAGGTTAATACAAGTCAAATTGAATCACTTTATAATGAGGCTAAAGTTTTAATTCCTGATCTACAGAGATCTTTTGAAGATACTCTTTCTTTCCACAATCAAATGGTTCAACAAAAGCTGGATTTTATTTTAAAAGAGCTCCCTGCACTTGACGAAGATATTAAAGAAGCAAAACGACTATTAGACACATTCAGAGAAAAAGAAAAATCATATACAGCCATTCTTCAAAAAGCTGGTGCCTTAGATGAACTTCAAAAGATAATTGAAGAACTTAATCTCATATATGAGCAAAGAGGAAATTTAGAAGAACAGAAAAGAATGTGGGACACCACAATTTCTACTCAGAAGATACTTTCAGATGAACTTGATTCTATTAATAAGGGTATTGATTCCAAAGATGAACTTATAAACGAAAGAGTTACTATTTTCAATAAATACTTCTCTGAAATATCTTCTAGGCTTTATAATGAACAGTTTATTTTAAGCCCTGATAAAAATGATAGAGGATATGAGTTAAACATATCATCAATTAGTGGTAACCTCGGAACAGGCAAGAAGAAGGGGCAAATTGCAGCATTTGATTTAGCTTATATTCTTTTCGCACAAGAAATAGAAATTGATCACTTACATTTTATTTTGCATGATCAGATCGAAAATGTTCATGATAATCAAATTACAAATCTGCTAACTGAAATAATAAGTGGAATCAATTGTCAGTATATTTTGCCTGTATTACAAGATAAATTGCCCAGCGATATTGATGTTGAACAGTATAAAACTCTATCATTATCACAATCAGATAAACTATTTAGAATTTAAACGGTAGACAACATTATGTATGAAACCATAATCGCACAAGGCAAAGCTACGATTCATACATAAACCGTTACCCACAACTCAAAAACCCTTTCCATCAACATCCATTTTCGCTAGGCTGAGCGGAGGGTAAGGCTTGTTGATATTTCTACCTCTTGCGTTTTATTTTGATTACCCAAAACTCTCACATTGCAGTTGGCAGTTTCGTAAAAAGCTGAGCTATCACTTAAGAAATATATTCAATAGAGGAAGAGCGAATTTATGTAAGGGCATGTAAATTGGCTTTTGATTTAACCACCATTAATCTAGTGCAATGCCAAAGCATCACAACTACAATGTAAAAATAGAATGGACTGGAAATAAGGGAACTGGAACCAGTTCATACCGAGCTTATGAAAGAAGCCATAGTATTCAGGTAGAAGGAAAACCAGAAATTTTAGGTTCGTCAGATCCTGCTTTTAGAGGCGACAACACCAAGCATAACCCTGAAGATATGCTGGTGGCTTCGCTGTCGGCTTGCCATATGCTATTTTATTTACACTTATGTGCGGACGCTGGAATTACTGTAGTGGAGTATGTTGATAACGTTTCGGGCACAATGGAAGAAACGCCCAATGGCGGTGGCCGATTTACCGAAGTAATTCTAAGACCAACCGTTATGATTACAGAAAAAAGTAGAACTGAAGAAGCAAATCAGTTGCATCATAAAGCCAATGAGCTTTGCTTCATTGCCAACTCTTGTAATTTCCCTGTTCGGCACGAACCGAGTTGCCAAGTGAGGGAATAAACGGCTTTCTCAATAATTACAAATCAACGGTCGGGACGGTCATCTACATAATTGTGGCCATGCAAGAGACTGTTACACCTATCAGCGCTAATTCATTTTACTTAATTGGTCGACCTCTTTTTCGAAGAAACTTTCAATACGATGAATTCCATAGCGCGGTGCTATATTATCTTGGGCCATCATGGTGAGAAAAAACTCATATGGCCCGTAGGTTTTTTGTGAGGTGAATGCTCTTAAGAACCCAATGAGCATTTTTCTTAAGTAGTTGGGTATATGGGTAATTTTAACAGGGTTTTTCCAAGCTTTAAGGGCTAGTTTTGCTATTTCGTTTTGAGTAAGAATGTCTGGGCCACCGACTTCAATTTCCTTTTGATTAGAATAAGCTGCATCTACTACTACTTTAGCAAGGTCTGCTCCGTGGATAGGGTTAAGCTTAAACTCACCGTTTCCGAATAAGTAGACCCTTCCTTTTCTAGCCATCTCTAAAAAGTCTTTCATATCGGAGAAAAAACCATTGGGTCGGATAATACAGTAATCGCCACCCCAGTTTTTTAGGGCATTTACAAACTTTTCTTTAGCAGCCATAATTTTGAGGTGCTGCATTTGTTCGCCATTAATGGCTGAGATATAGATGAACTTTTTTATGCCAGCTTTTTTGGCCTCGATGAGCAGATTCATGTTGGCTTGATAGTCTACATCCATATAGGTAGCACCATCTTTTTGGCGAGTTATACCTACTGTTGAAATGAGTACGTCTGCTCCTTGAAGAACACCATTAAGAGTTGCTGGTTGGGTTACTTCAGCGGTTATGATTTGCTGAGGCTTTAACCCAAAAGCCTGTAGTTTTATTTCGTTTCGAGTGATTGCTTCAAAGTCAGCATTTCTAAACTGTAGCTCTTTAATAATATGTGTTCCCAAGTAGCCGGTCGATCCTGCTACGATAATTCTTCTTGTATTCATTTTGCTAAATTTTCTAATTATTTGCTTTTAGCTTTGTCAGTAGTTCGGCAATAAAGACGATGTGATTTTGTAATAATTCAGTTTGATTAAATGTGCCGCTGAGGTAAGTATCCAATTCTGGGCAGTAGTACATAAACGATCCTGTAAGGCCCGAATGGCCAATAATTGTGAGTTTTGGTAGTTCACTAGAAAGCTCATTGAGCACCCATTTTCGTAAGCCATAACCATAATAAGTACCCTTGCTTTCGGGAATCCACTTTTGCATTTGGCTTAGGGTTATGCCTTTGATTAAATCACCATTTAATAGCGCTTTTAGAAATGCATTTAAGTCTTTTCCAGTACTTCTTATGGCTCCACCAGCCCAATCGGCACTTAGGCTTTTGAAATGACTTATTTCCGTTGGGCCGACATATATTTCAGCTAAAGGGAAATCAGGTTGTTGAATGGGTTCTGATCTTAAATTCATACTTGTTAATTCTAGAGAAAGGGGTTTGAACAATGATTCTTCAAAGTATTCGTGCAGCTTTTTTCCAGTGATTTTTTCAATAATCAAACCAAGGAGGACATATTCTGTATCGGTGTAATGGTAGCCCGACCCGGGTTTAAATAATGCTGAAAAATTCTCTTTCGAAAAGGTTAGTAATTCTTGTGGCATCCAAAAACGATTTGGTTCTACAAAGAGTCCTTGAATCATATTTGGTTGATCACCCTTAGGTCTATCCTCAAAATAATCGGCCAGCCCAGAGGTGTGGTTTAGCAAGTGATGTATTTTTAGTTCATTCGTGTAGTCTTGCTCATTAATTACATGAAGGCCACTAATCATATCACCTAAATAATCTACAACTCTATCGTTAAAACCGAGTTTTCCTGCGTCTACAAGTTGAGCAATGGCCGTGGCTGTGAATGTTTTACCAATACTGGCCGTATAGAATGGTGTATTGGAAGTAACCTTATTTCCATTTTTGAAAGCTCCAAAAACGAAGCTTTCATTTATTTCTAATTCGGCTGACTCAATTTGGAAGAAGGCATTATGCACGCCTTCTTCCTGAGTATATGTATGGAATACTTCCTTGATTAGCTTAGTTCTTGTTTGCGGACCTTGTCCTTTTAAGTGGCTACTGATAAGAAAAACCGCTACAAGAATGCCTAAAATGAGTATTCTAATTTTCATGATTCTTTACTTAAAAGTAGATTTTGTACATCAAGTTTGGCAGCAAGCCGAACTGAGTGCTGTAGCCAACTCCTCCTGGCTCGTTTGCATCGTAATACTCTCTCAGTTTCCCTTTATTGTCGGTTATGTTTTCTAGGTTAACTAACAGTTCGTGGGTAGTTCTCTTTTTGTCCCATTTAAAGCTTGCAGAAAGTGTAAGGGCATAGAGGTCTTCTAAACTGTTTTGGTAGGCTTTACTATAATCCCAAAACTTATTATTGTCTGGGTCTACATTTAAGCTGCCTGACTCCGTTCTAAGTAGGGGTAGTATTTTTTGTCCTCCTTGTAAAAAGAGTTTAGCGTTAATGGCAATCGTCCGGTTTTTCTTTTTACCTAAACCAGAAAACTCTCGTCCGCCTAAAATATTGATGCGGTAATCACTATCAAATCGAGTACTACGCTCTACACCGTCTAAAGCGGTATAGTGAGATTCGAAGACAGAGGTATTGGCCATAAAATAGTAGCCATTAGCAAAACTTCTGTTTATAGTAAGTTCAATACCGGTATTTGTTCCTTTGCCTTCATTTACTAGGGCTACATAGGTAACATCTAGGTCTTCATTAACGGTAGAAAAAATACTATTTACATTGTTTTCAACGGGTAGATCATAAAGATCTTGATAGTACATTTCTAGGGTGAAATCCCAGTTTTGATTGATTTTGTAGTTGTAACCCAATACTAGATGATGTGCTTTTAAAAGATCAAGATTTAAATTGGGCTGTGTAAGGTTGCCATTCCCATCTCTTATTTGAGCGAAGTAATGATTCACTCCTTCCATGGTGCTATGGTTTCCATAACCGAAATTAAGCTTGCTCTTCTGGCTCATTTGCCAGCTTAGGGCTAATCTGGGCTCAAGTGTGTGTTTTTTGTTGAAGAAAACGTTGGTATTATGTACCCCTGCTACAAGGGTAACATCCTGATTGAAACGATGTTTCCAGCTAATATAGCTTCTCATATTGCCCATGTTTTCGTTAAAATCTAACACCGGAGTAGCTTGGTTTTCACCAAAATCTTGACGGATTTGTTGATTCTTATAATCAAAAAGTGTGTAGATCACTCCCGCCTGAATTTTATTTTTTGCATTCAGTTTATGATGATAGTTTGCCTGCGCTCTATATGCCGATTTTTGTAAATCACTTTTCAAACTATGAATACGTTCTGTATCGCTTTCATTGCGGAACACATCATCTTTTACTCCATCAAAAGTGGCCGAAAGCCCAGTTTCAATAAAGTTATCATCTGTAAAAAAGTAGGTATGGCTAACTCCTGTATTAAGTAGGAAAGACTTTTTGTCAAATTCAGTTTGAAGGTTCGGAATCATTTCGTCTGATCCAGGAATATTCCAGTCGTCTGGCTGAACATCGTCAAAACCAAGACTGCTTATTCCCCCTAAAGCATATACTGAAAAGAGCCCAGCTTTCTTTGTAGGCAGGTGAAACTTAACCGCGGCATCTTGAAACTTAGGATTTCCCTCTACATCTAAAGCCCCCAATTGATTTAATACATCCGCAGTTGAGTAACGATAGTTGATTAGGTAAGAACCATTGTACCCTTTTTTTAGAGGCCCTTCTAAAGTAAGGTCTGTACCCAATAAACCAATACCAGCAATAGCTTCTTGCTTTTCGTTATTGCCTTTTCTTAATTTGATGTCATAAATACCTCCAATTACGTTTCCGAATTCTGGTGAAAAAGCGCCCGTAAAGAAATCGGAATTGGCTAACAGGTTACTGTTCAATATTCCGGTGGTACCATTAATCATTCCTTGATCACCAAAGTGATTGGGAGTGGTCATTGGCATACCTTCTAGTCTCCATTGCACATATTTTGGCGAGTTTCCTCTTACTATAATATCGTTTCCGCCATCTCCAGCATTCGCAACACCAGCAAAGTTAGAGGTGATCATAGCAGGATCGTTAAAACCTGTTGCCATCCGTGTTAGTTCTTCCATAGAAATAGACCGGCCACTGATCAAAACCATTTCATTAGCGGGCACGCCTTCTTCAATTTCTGGAGTAACCACTATGTCATCAAGGTCTATGGCTACTTCTTGCATTTGAAGCTCCAAGACGACTTCCTTGCCTACATTAACAATGATGTTTGATATGATTCTGCTTTCGTAACCTACAAAGCTTAACTGAAGCGAGACACGACCAACCGGTACATTTTCTATCCTAAAGTTTCCGTCTGGGTCTGTAATGGTTCCTTTTAATGGGTTACTGTCAACAATTTTGATGTTTACCCCATAAATTCCTGATTTGCTGTCAGCATCTACAATGGTGCCGCGAATGGTTTGGGTAGCGGAGCTATCTTGAGCGTTGACTGCTATTTTGGTGCATAGTAGCACCAACATAATTAATAATAAACGTTTCATTTTTTTTGAGTTTTATTGTTTGAGATTGAATTTTATGGTTGTCTGAATCGATTTTCGACAACCATGACCTGTTTTCTAATTAAAATTCGTTGATGATTAAGGCATCTAATACTTCATTAATTGGCTCCCAGCTATCTTGATTACTGAGCATAATGATCATGCTGTTGGTTTCTGGAAGTAGGGCGATGATTGAAGTGAAACCGTCAATATTTCCACCATGGTTATAAATGAGCGTACCGTCTACTTTTATGGTGTACCAGCCTAAGCCTGGGGTAAAGAAATTATCTTCTGAATGTGGTTCGGCAAATATTTCTGCTTTCTCTGCTGCGGAAATAAAGCTGTCGCCCATCATTGCATCGGCCCATTTTTCAAGGTCACCAATGGTGCTTATTAAGTCGCCAGCGCTGTAAGCAATTTGCATTTGATAAGGAGCTACTTCAACACCGTTTTGATAACCTTTTGCAAAGTTTTCACCTTCAATTTCATTTTCGCCTTTTCTTGTGTTTTCCAAACCAAGCGGACCGAATACTTTGGATTGTAGGTATTCATGATAGCTCATATCGGAAAGGGCTTCTATCAATAAACCTAAAATGAGGTAGTTTGAATTTGAGTAGGCAAACTGTGAACCTGGCTCGAACAGAAGACCGTCTGTTTCGGCAGACTCTTTTAGTAAATCGTATATGTCATTTGGAGTGAAAAATATGCTCGATTCTTCCACAGCATTTGTATAGTCAGGAATACCTGAATAGTGAGTGAGCAAGTGCCTTAAAGTAATTTTGTCTCCATTGGGAAACTCATCATCAAAATCGCTTATAGTCTGATCGTAGCTATCAATAAGTCCATCGCGTTTTAGAGCGGCAAGCCCCATGGCTGTAAAAGTTTTGGTTACAGAGCCAATTCGGTAAATTAGGCCAGGATCATTGGTGATGTTTTCTTGCGCATCGGCCATTCCAAATCCTTTTCTTAGAAAGTCGGTGTTTCCTTTTCTAATAAGTATACTTCCTTGAAAACCATTCTCTTCTAATAAGGCTTCAGCGGTTGTATAATCTGGTATTGGCTTATCGTCATCGCTGCATGCCGTAACCAAGGCGATGATGACTAAAATGAATAATTGTTTAATTGTTGTTTTCATAGTTTTTGATCTTTAAAAATTTGATGGTTCAAAGTTGGTGAGCCTATGAACCGTAATCGTCCGAGGTTTTATTTCAGGCCTTCGATTATGAGAAGTCGGACTTTTTTATTTTATAAGTTGAATCTTCTTGCGCTTTTGGTGACAATAGGAAACAGAGTATAATTATAGAGACCATACAGGCGGTTTCAATAATGGAAAACAACCAATATTCTAAATTCATAGACTCTAATTTGATGATGACTAACAGGGTGATACCCGCGCCAAGAATGTTGTTTAACTTGTTAATTTTCTCTTTCAAAATTCTTTCCCTCCAACCGTACTTAATATGGCTTGGAGAATCTTGGGAGTTGCATAAGTGATTGCTTCGGCTATTACCATATTCGCAAAGCCGATAAGCCAAATAATGCTAAGTACTTTTTTAAGTTTCATACCTAAAGGTTAGCGTTGTTGCGATTCAGACTTTTACTTCAGGTTGCCTTGGAAGAATTCCCATAAGAATGCGTTAAAGTCTAGGTCGTGTGTAGTTCGTCCCAAAGGAAAACCCACATTGAAGTCAGAGGCATTAGGCCAGGTATGTCCACCTTCAATAATTTTGAGGAATACAACTTTTTTCTTTCCACTAAACTCCTGTAGCTCAATTTGTGTGGCGTCTTCTCGAGAATTGTGCTTGGTTACTTTCGCTTTCTGATTGAGGTTGAGTTTGGCCTTCCAAAAATTAATTGTTTCCTCGGCTGAGGAGTATGCACCTTCTTTACCATTAAAAGCTACAATTTGGTCTGCCGTACCGTGGGCAAGTAAAAAACCAGTATTGGTTTGCTCAGGAAACCTTTCAATCACTTTGTCAGAAATAGGAGCGCCAATGCTGGCAATGGCTGTAAAAGCATCTGGTAAATCAGTCGCCAATCGTTGAGCAAAGAAGCCTCCTCTTGATAAGCCAACGGCAAAAACTTCTTGGTCTTTAATATGGTAGTGTTTCTTTATTTTATTGATTAGGGAGTCGATAAATTCAACATCGTTTCCTGAATCATATTCTTGATCAAAACCTACATTCCAGTCGTTGTTTTTGCCCTGCGGATAAGCTACGATAAAGCCTTTTTTATCTGCAGTTTTGTTCATTTCAGTATAAAACATATGTTCTAAGGCTGTCATGCCCGAACCGTGTAAACTGATAACTAAAGCCGTGGGGTCAGTTTTTTCAATGCCTTCAGGAACATAAAGGGTAAATTGTCTTACCTCGTTGCTGAGACGGATGCCTTGTGTTTGCGCGTTAGTTTCATTGCTGGCTAAGCACATTATTATTACTAAAGCCAGTTGTGTGAATAATGGTGTTGTTTTTCTCATTGCCTTTTTTTCTTTCAAATGTCTGGCAAAGGCTTATGCCAATCGTCCGTACTAGCATATACAGTGTATTGGAATGAGATTTAGGACTTCTTTTAAAAGGAATTCTACGCCTTGTGAATAGTGCTTTGTATGCGTTGCATGAAAAACAGGGTAGCGAGCATAAAAGAAATTACGATAAGGCCTAGTAACCAATAGCCGCTTAGAGAACCGTCTGCAGTTGTGTAGAGAACAAGGCCAGCAAATGCTGCGGCTAGGGCACTGGCCAATTGCTGTACTGAAGAGTCAAAAGCCATAAAGGCACCTCGGTCTTTAAGTTTTGGCACTTCCATTCCTAGGGCTGTAGAAGATACCATTCGGGCATTGATACCGATAAATAGCAAGGCGTGAATGGTTATTATCATTGCAAAAGTAGCTTGTTGCAGGTTAGAGTACATGGCAATCGCCCCGATTGAGAGCACAGTTCCAAAAGTAAAAACCTTCAGCTTACCGAGTTTGTCGGAGAGCCTACCGAAAATAGGGCCAAATAGTAGAGTAACACCACCAGTTACTACATAAACGAGGGGTATTTTTTCTAAACTTAACTTTAAATTATTGGCCATGTAAGCAGCGTCAAAAGTGAGTATTAGCACATCGCCTATTACAAGAAAGGCGTTATTCAAAAACACATTCCAATGGTTTTTTTTGTGAATCACTTGAAGCACTTTTTGCCAAGGCATTTGATTTTGAACTTGCTTTAAGTGCTCTGTTAGCGGCTGCATAAAATAGAATAACGCTAGACCTATTCCTAAGCCTAAAAAAGCGATGATCCAATATGGTGCTTGCCAAGTAAATTCATTTGCTGCGTAAATGGCCAATGGTAAACCACCGATTTGGCCAGCAGCATACGACATCTGAACAAAGCCCATAACTCGCCCCCTTTGGTTGAGTAGAAAAAGGTCGGCTATAATTGCAAAACAGGTAGAACCTACTATTCCACCAAAAATGCCGGTTACTATTCTGGCTGCTAATAAAACCCAATATGAGGGAGCCAAGGCACAGCAAACGATACCTAGTATAAAACCAAAATAAAAGAAAAGCAGGTATGATTTTCTATTAAACCGATCGGCAAAACCCGTTGAAATAAAACTGGAGATGGCAGCACTGAAAGCATAGGCGCTAGCCAAGGCTCCAAATTGTTCAGTACTTAAGTTAAGCGCAGGTAAAAGAATAGCGCTTAAGGCAGAAAGTAACATGTAGTCTACCACAATGGTAAACAGGAGTAAGGCTATGATTACCGTTATTAGTACCTGATATCTGTTAAGTGGGGCTGCCTTAATGCTTGTATCAGTCATTATATTACTGCTTCATCCAAACTTTTGGAGTGGTGCCCATCTTCTTTTTAAAGAAGTCGTTAAAAACTGATTTTGAAGAAAATCCGCTTTCATAAGCTAAACCAAGGATTGAAAAATGGCTATTGGCGGGGTCTTTAGCTTTGTGTTGAAAAAGTGTTAATCTGTGTTCGTTGATAAACTCATTAAAGTTCTTACCCATTTGGTCGTTCAAAACCCATGATAATTTGTTAGGGTGGAGGTTGATTAACTCTGCTAGCTTTCTTAATGATAATTGATGGTCTGTAACAAGCTCTTCATGATTCATGGCTTCACTAAGGGCTTTCATAATCTGTTCAATATCGCCCTCTGTTAGTCCATAGTTATTTACCGGAACCAACTGAGAGGTTTGTTGATGAGGTTTGTGCGTTTTTTGGTCGCCAAAATTCATGGCTTTCACCACTTCTTTAAAACCTAGATCTTCTCGAATATTATCCCAAATCCAATAATGTTTTAAGGTAACCAGCATGGTAGAGCGAGTTTCAAAGCCTTTCTTTAGAAGTGGAACCGCTTTTTCTGGCATTTTCAGAAGACTATATAACTGAGCCTTATCGCAAGGATCTGGCGTGTTTAGGTTTTCAATATCCTCGATTACATTTTCTTTTTCACCACTGAAAATACGAATACTAAGGCGGTCTATATTAGCAAGGCCTTGACCCTGCATTTTATTTAAGGCCATATCCACATAATCAAAAGCGTTTTCAAAGTCGCCTAAACAAGCGTAAACTAGGCCAGCCCATCGCATAGATTCGGCAAAACTTTCGTCTAACCGAATACTTGCTTTAAAGGCCTCCAATGCAGGTTCAAATTGCTGGGCAAAATAGTAGCATAAACCAAGTTGCCAATGGGTTATGGCATGTAGGGGGTCTTTGCTTACCGTTTCTTTTGCTATACTAATGGCCAGTTCATAATCTTTTTGAATGAAGATGTAATAGTAAGAAATGAAGTCATTATCTGAGGTCATTCCATATTTGATGGCCATATTATATGCCGCGATGGACTCATCCCATTTCCAGTCGTAAAAAAGGTCAACATTGGCAATCACTTTATAAGCGCGTGCCTCTTCTTTATTAATTTCTATGGCCTTTTCGGCAGATTTTCGGGCATTTTTAAAACCTTCTTCTGGTGTTAATAAATTAAAGCCGCTCATATGAATGTATGTTTCACCCATGTAAGCGTAGGCTTCGGCATAATTTGGATCGAGCGTAACGGCTTCTTCAAAAAGCTTTAAGGCCAGCTGAATGTCATCAAAATCCTTTCTTTTAAAATGGTAAGTTCCCTTTAAGAAAAGTTCGTAAGCCTTAATGTTTTGGGTTGAAGGAGAAACTAAATGCTCATTAATTTCAAGGTGACCGAAAGTCTCTCTGATTTTTTCAGCAATTAGTAGACTAATTTCATCCTGAAGCTCAAAAATATCTGTGAGGTTACGGTCAAAATTTTCCGACCAAATATGGAAGCCGTTATCTGTTCTTATCAGTTGAGAAGTAATTCTTACTCGGTCGCCAGATTTGCGAATACTGCCCTCTAAAACCGTGGAAACGCCTAATTTATTTCCAATGTGGCGAACATCTTCCTTCTTGTTTTTGAATAGAAATGAAGAAGTGCGAGCAGTTACTTGCAAGCCTTCTACTTTGCTTAGCGCATTGATTATTTCTTCCGTCATACCATCCGAAAAATATTCATTCTCAGGATCAGAGCTTAGGTTGTCGAACGGAAGAACAGCTATAGATTTTTGGTTAATCAAGGGGAAATTAATTGATCCTTGACCGAAAATACAAAAGTGTTTTTTTAAACTCTAAATACCTTCTGTATTTTCTCTTTATCCCCTCTGAAGAAAGTGGCGATAAGTAGTTTTTGTGGCTTGAAAAGCAACTTGGTGCTACTGCAAACCCTTTTGTTTATGGTTTTTTGAACAGGTAGTTAAAATCAAGAAATGAGCTTAACTACCTGATTTGTGAATAAATGCACTACTGATATTTGATCAGTTTAACCTTGAATACTTTTACACGATTGACGAAACCTGAATTGAGCCCAAGAACGTCACCGTTTCCTATTTTTTCTCCAAAGCCTATACCATCAGTGCTGTTTATTAACTCTTGGTAACCATCGCCAAAAAGAATCGCATCTGCGCCTCTTTTTTTGGCTTCTTCGATTAGCGCAATTTTAATGTCTTCTGGGTCATTAGCGAATTCTCGACCTTCATTTTGCATAAAACCCATAACCGTATATTCACGCTTAATGTCTTTCGAGTCGAAAAATAACTCCACTTCTGAGGTGGGGTTGAATTGATTACCGATGTAATTAATTTTTGGTGAGCATGCACTGATGAAGATGATAAGCACCACACTTAGTTTGAACGTTGTTTTCATAATGTTTTTGTTTTTGAGTTTGAAATAGCCTTCGGGCTGACTGTAACTCAAAAATGGAATGGATAAAGGGGCTTATCGTCTTGATTTACCTTTTCGTACTTTTTTAGCGTAAATCCGCACCTTTTGAGTTTTTCTAAGAGAGCGCTATTATTCCTTTTTTGCTGATGTATTCAATGCCTGATTTTGTATCAAATCCTTACCGGTTAGCTCAGATACATGGGCACTGATTTTTTCAATGGGCCAGTTCCACCAAGCCATTTTTAGCAATTCTTTAATGCGTTCATCACTAAACCTCATTTTAATAATTTTTGCCGGATTGCCCCCAACAATACTATAAGCAGGAACATCTTTGGTTACTACAGAATTTGCCCCTACAATGGCTCCATCTCCTATTGTCACCCCGGGCATAACGGTTACGTCATTACCTAACCAAACATCATTTCCAATATGGGTATCTCCTTTATTGGGATATGCCTTTCCGTCCATAGCGTGTTCCCAGCCTTCGAAAATAGCAAAAGGGAAGGAGCTGATAGCTTCTGATAGGTGGTTTGCTCCGTTCATTATAAACTTCACTCCTGAGGCAATCATGCAGAATTTTCCTATAAACAATTTATCGCCAGCGAAATCGAAATGATACTTTACGTTTCGTTCAAAGTTTTTTACATCTTCAAAGTCGTGATAGTAGGTAAAGTCGCCCACAATGATGTTTGGGTTTTGAATTATGTTTTTTAAGAAGCATAATTGCTCGTACCCTTTGAGTGGAAATGTTTGATTTGGATCAGGAAAATTCTTGTTATCAAGAGTTGATTCTTTCTTTGTTTTTGAATCCTTCATTTTTAAAGGTTATTGGTAAAAAGGTTTAATGATTAAGTAAAAGTAGATTGCTTACAAAGAACGGTCGTACTGTAATGTAATTCAGGCCTTAAAAATACCTTTTTATGAAATATGGGACTTTTGAGATAACCCTATTATGCTTCGGAGTGAACCCGCACGACCAGATGGTCACAAGATTTTAAGTCCTGCGTGTCTATTAGTTCTATTACTTGGATGGAAAATCAGTTTGGGTAATGGGTTGGATAAAACACAAAAAGCCTCAGATTTCTCCGAGGCTTTTGTACCAGAGGCGGGACTTGAACCCGCACGACCAGATGGTCACAAGATTTTAAGTCTTGCGTGTCTACCAGTTCCACCACTCCGGCATCGACTATCAGATAGTCAAGTTTTTTGGTAGTCTTTAAAACCTATTGGCTCTAAAGTAAAAAAGCGCGATCATGATCACGCTTCTTAATATTATGAGCGGGAGACGATCCCGAAACTTCGGGACGAACCGCAACCAAGCCTTGGCATGGTGCAATTATTGTCTACTCATAAATGAAAGCACTAAGGTGTCTTCCATTTTATGAGCGGGAGACGGGATTCGAACCCGCGACCCCGACCTTGGCAAGGTCGTGCTCTACCAGCTGAGCTACTCTCGCTTATTTCAGTACTTGTTTATCGCTCTTGTAGCGAATTGGAGTGCAAATTTAACTAAGGCCGTTAAATATGCAATGCGTTTGGCTAAAAAATAATTGTATTTCTTTTTCTCCCTATAAATCAGCGCTTTGAGATGGTAGAATATTATCCAAAAGGGTAATATTCTGCCATTCTATAACATCTGTAGAGTAATTGGTTCTCAATAATTAGTTGAAGCAGCTACTTCACAGGGGCATAAGGATTAATTTCTCTTAGCTTTTCTTCTAAAGCGCGAAGGTCTTTAATACGCAGCCAGCTAATGCGCAGTTTGTGTTTTTGAAGTTTGTCGTCTTTGTCTAAAAGGTTTAGTCCTATGTGGAGGTGATCGGTTTCGTAGTAACTATCAAAGTTATATTTAGTCACCAAAATAGATTTCTCCTTTTTAGAGAATAGTTTTTTAGTACTGATGGCCACTCCATTTTCAGTTTCAATAGCGGTAACATATAGCGGCCAATTGACCAAACTAGACAAAAATCCAAAAACAGGGGCAAAGCCAACCAATAAGATCAGGCTTGGTAAATCGGGTCTGATTATATATTTGTATACAAAAATAAATACCACAAAAAGCAGATAGAAGTACAGCAAGTACTTAAAACGGTTTACTTTTCCTTTGTTGCTAATTTGCTTCATATGATCAGGCTTTTCGAAAGGTGAATTTAATCAAAAATGAGTTACCCAAACTTTATTTTACGGGTCAAATCCCATAACACCACACCAATGCTAACCGAAATGTTTAGCGAATGTTTGGTGCCAAATTGAGGGATTTCTAGGCAGCCATCAGCAACATCGATTACATCATCTTCAACCCCAAAAACTTCGTTTCCAAAAACAAGGGCATATTTTTGGCCTTCTTCAATTTTAAAGTTCTCTAATGAAGTACTGTTGTCGGCTTGTTCTACAGCCAATACTTTGTAGCCCTGTTGCTGTAGATTTTTGCAAAGTGTTGCCGTGTTTTCTGCATGTTCCCAATCTACGGATTCGGTAGCACCCAAGGCGGTTTTATTGATTTCTCTATGGGGAGGTTGGGCGGTAATGCCGCAGAGGTAAATCTTTTCTATTGCGAAAGCATCGGAAGTACGAAAGGCCGAACCGACATTGTTCATGCTACGGACATTATCCAGAATAAGCACAAGCGGAAGTTTTTCGGTGGTTTTGAATTCTTCGAGCGTTAGCCTGTCGAGTTCGTCATTTTTTAATTTGCGCATGGCCAAAATTAAAAAACTATAATTGATAAGAACGATAGTTTTTAGGCATAAAAAAAGAGTAGAGTCCTAAGACCCTACCCTACAAATATGGCTTTCAAAAGAACCATCAAAAATGAAAGCCGATATAGACTGTTAATGCCGAATTTTTTGCTTCGCTTGTGGCTTCTCCAGCGAAGGAGCCTGATTTACCGATTTCTCGGAAACCGTAGTTATATCTTACTCCTAAAATACCTCCGTCAAAATCGTAGCCTAAACCTGCTACTGCACCATAATCTAAAGTGTTGAAGTCGTCTCGGTCTAATTCCTGGATGCTGTTTATAGAGCCATCTCCGTCTACATCTTTGATTTTAACACCAGCTAAAAAGCCTACATAAGGGCCCGCGTGTAAGTTGAGCTTGCCCAAATTGGCGCTGAGCATAACCGGCATTTTGATATAATTAAGATTGTATTTGTATGTGCCGCTGCCCGAAAGAAAGTTATCGTATTGCAGTGCTGCTCCTTTTTGAGCGTATAGGAATTCATGCTGAATGCCTAAGAAGTTTGTGATTTTGATTCGATTATAAATACCAATGTTTAAACCGACTTTTGCATTTTCGTCATCTACATCATCTACATATAGATTTGAAATATTAGCACCTACAGTAAAACCTGTTTGGGCCTTTGCCGCTGATGCCACAAGCAACATTAATAGGGCAATTATGTATAGTTTATTTGTCTTTTTCATGGTTC
>CENR01019245.1_pt1 | contig 18491 bp, 12 predicted proteins | sample 530181 | NCBI WGS metagenome assembly CENR01 (sample SAMEA2619677, study PRJEB7988) | marine metagenome | biome: marine biome (ENVO:00000447); feature: surface water layer (ENVO:00002042); material: "saline water (ENVO:00002010), including plankton (ENVO:xxxxxxxx)" | depth 5 m | reverse complement strand
ATTCATTTATTTTATTCCCCATGAGGAAATTCACTTTTGCAGCAGTTCTGTTAACCTTATTTAGTATATCAGCACTGGCACAAGATTATAACATAGGCATTAAATTAGGCCCTACACTTACTTATTCAAAACCAAGTACGGATGGTGCAAGCACGAATTACGATGATAACGGTTCTTCCGTTCAGTTTTTAATTGGTGCTTTTGTAGACTACCAGTTCAAAGAAAACTACTTTTTTAGCGCAGGAATCAACTATGCCTCCAAAGATTTTGGAGTAACTGCTCGATCAACCAATAGCATAGCCAATGTAATTGGAGCTGCCGATTTTAGCCAAGAGTTTTTGCAGGTTCCGGCCTTATTAAAACTTTACACAAATGAAGTAATCCTCGACACAAAAATCTACTTCAATTTTGGAGTGGTGCCTGAAATACGCCTGAGCAATTCTCCCAAATCCGACAATTCAGATATCATTCGCGAATTCAGAAGCTTTGATGTGGCAGGGAATTTTGGCGGAGGCTTAGAACGAACTATTGGCGTTAATACTCGCCTTTACGCTGGCCTTTTCTATAATTTAGGTTTCATTAATCAGGTAAAAACTCAAAACGAAACCTACGATGAGCTAAGCCTTAAAAACAGGCTGTTTGCATTAGAAGTTGGAATTAAGTTTTAACGATAATTAAATTTTAACCTCGCGCCTATAAAGTAGTTTCTACTTGGCGCAGGCTGAAAGTAACGATTACCAAAAGCGTTAAGGTCGTTGCCCAAACTATAATCCACATCAAAAATATTGTTCACACCTCCAAACACCTCCCATTGCGCCTTTTTCTTTTTAGGGATGAGGTAACTGTAATTCATATTCCATAGGTTGTAAGGTCTTGAATATACCGTGTTCGCATCGTTGAGGGGAATAGCGTCTGAATAATGATAACTTAGATTCACGTCTAGGTTGTAAATGAAGCTCGCATTTACTTGTAGGTTCACTACATTTTTGGCCGTTCCGGGTAAAGCGTTTCCTGAGAAATCATCGCCATCATTCACATAATTTTTATATTCAAAAGCATGAAAAGTGTATGAAAGCGATGTACTCAAATTCTGCAAAGACTGTTTTTCATCTTTGATCCATTCGCCCAAAAGCTGCCATTCTAATCCTTGCTGAATGTTTTTTCCTGCATTTCTAAAGAGCACAACACCATCACCATTAGTATAAGATGAAATCGATTCTTTTAGGTCGAACCTAAAAATGGCCATGTCGAATGAAAGCCGAGAATCCAGCAAATTACCACGTACATTCCATTCATAATTGATGCCTTTTTCAGGTTGAATGTCGCGGTTAATGCTGCCCTCATTGGTACGTACTTCGGTGGTGGTTGGCGGTGAAAAACCCTGTGAAACACTAAAGTGAACAGATAGGTCTTCATTTAATTTTTTCGAAACCCCTAGCCTTGGCGACCATACCGTTTCGAATTCTTTATTGAACTGAGTGGGATTGTTATTTACTTTATCTACTAAGCGATTAATGTCGTAATTAAGCGCATTACTACTTAGACCAGCGGTGACAAAAAGGTCTTTCATGGGCTCTATTTTAAAAGAACCAAACAAAATGGACTGCCTAGAATGGATGTCATCTTCAAAGTTAATGGTGTCTGCTTGCCCCATCACGTTCCCAAAGTTCTTCCCTGAAAAAAAAGACTTCTGAAACTCTGCCCCAACTACAAACGAAGCGGGTTTTTCAGCCAAAATCACATCCCTACTCACCTCCATTCTTCCTCCCAAAATATCTTGTTCGTCTTGTTTATAGTCCAGAATAAATGGGTTTTCGAAGTCCATCTTCGAACCAAAAACGGACATTTTCCCTTTCCAGGCCCTGCTCCACTCTAACTCCTGTCCCAATTTCATAAGCCAATACTGATTATCAACAGAAGCATTTCTGTCTATACTTCCCGGCCTCGATTGCCTTCTGTTTTCACTTCGTTGTAAAGGATTTAGCGCCCCGGGTATTTCATAGAACAGATTAGAGTATAGCCATGAAACTGAAAAGGTCTGTTTGCTATTCGGAAAAAACAAGGCGTCCATTTCCAAAATACGCCTGTCCATTGCGTTGTGCTCTCTATAGCCATCGGCTTTTTGAATGGCTGCTTTTACGGTAAGGCTGTTTTTCTCGCTCAACTGATTGAAAATCACATCCGCTTTTTGCATTCCATAAGAACCCACCATGGCCGATGCCTGTATGCTATTGTTCAGATCGCCCGGCACCGTACTTTTTAGTTTGATTACTCCGCCTGTTCCTGCGCCATAAATGCTACTTGCAGGGCCTTTTATAATCTCGATTCCTGAAATATTGTTGAGGTCGAGTAAATTGATAAAGGTATTTCCTCCGGGTTCGGTAAAAGGAATGTCGTTCCAATACACTTTCACATTTCGCACACCAAAGGGAGAGCGAACCGAACTTCCACGAATAGAAATGCGATAGCTTGCTCCGGCCCTTTCTTCGAAACGAATGCCTGGAACAGAATTAACCGCTTGCACTAAAGAGCTTCGATCGAAGCGTTGTAAATCCCTCAGCCCAATGGTTGAAATGGCACCTGCTTGCTCGCTAAGGTCAGTGTTTTCCAAAAAACCTTCTACCTCTACACTTTGTAAATTGGTTGTATTTGGACTTAGCGTAATGGTTTGCCAAGAGTCTACTTCGATCTCAATTTCCGTAGTTTTAAAACCGACATGAGAAATATTGACTTTGCTGTTCTCTTTAATTTCCAGCACTACAATCCCCCGTTGGTCGCTAACCTTCACTTGGCTTGTGCCTAGTACATTCACTAAGGCACCTTCTACGGGTTCGGCATTCTTGCCTAAGAGTATTATTCCAGTTTGGGCTTTGGCGAAAAAACAAATACATAAAAGGAAGAGAGACGTAACTAACTGAATGTGCTTCATTTTATGTATTGATTTCAGATCTCTCTTTGCAATGTAATTTTCCACACTCGAAGATCGGATTTTTTGTGGATTAGGGAATATACTTTAGCTTACATTATCATCAATTAACTGCATTTCATGAAAAAGGTATTCTTCTCCCTGTTTGTATTCTTATTTGAGCTCACGGCTCATGGTCAAGCCGATGTATACTTTGCATCCACGCCTAGCCTAAATCCAGATGGTTCGGAGGTTATTTTTGCTTATGAAGGCGATTTATGGAAAGTTGCTACTGCTGGAGGTACGGCCAGCCGAATCACAGCTATGGACGGCAATGAGAGCTATCCGCGCGTTAGCCCCGATGGTAAATGGATTGCTTTTTCTTCGGAACAATACGGAAATAACGACATCTACTTGATGCCTTATAACGGGGGCGAAATCAAGCAGCTGACTTTCAATTCATCGAGCGATCAAATGGAAGCTTGGGCTTGGGACAGCAAAACCATTTACTTTCAATCTAACCGATACAATAGCCGATCGGCTTATTCGGTATCGGTTGACGGAGGTACGCCTAAGCGCCTTTTCGAGCATTACTTCAACTGGCCACACAACTTGGCCATTCACCCCGATGGTTCAATTTATTTTAACGAAAGCTGGGAAAGCAGCAATCAGGTAGCTCGAAAGCGATACAAAGGCGCCTTCAATCCAGAAATCAAATCATACAACTCAAAAACAGGCGATTTTAAAGTGCACACCAATTACGATGGAAAAGATATGTGGGCAACGATTGACCGAAAAGGAAACTTTTACTTTGTGTCGGACGAAGCCAATGAGCAATACAATTTGTATGCGCTTGCAAATGGTAATAAAACTCAGCTGACCAGTTTCAATACTTCTATTAAAACACCACAGGTAAATGCAAATGGCGGAAAAATCGTTTTTGAAAAAGACTATCAGCTATATGTTTACGATGTGGCGGACAAGAAAAGTGAAAAAATCAAAATCTCTATTTTTGAAAATTCAACCCTAGCCAAAACGACAGACTTTAACACCAAAGGAAATATTTCTGCCTTCGATATTTCTGAAGATGAAAAGAAAATGGCTTTTGTGTCACGTGGAGAGCTCTTCGTTTCAGACATCAGTGGTAAGTTTATACGGCAGGTAAACACCAACCCAAAGGAAAGGGTAACCGAAGTTAAATGGCTGAAAGACAATAAAACTTTGATTTACACGCAAACAGTGAAGGGTTACACCAACCTTTTCAGTATTGATGCGGCTGACTTACAAGCCAAAGAAAAGCAACTGACACAAGATGACCAATCTGCCAGAAACTTAGAGTTGAATAAGGAGAAAACGCAAGGAGTTTACCTGAGCGGAATCAATGAAGTACGTTTGCTGGATTTAAACACAATGAAAAGCGAAACCATTGCTACGGAAGAACTTTGGGGGCTATACAACCCAACGCCAAGATTTTCGCCTGATGGTCAATACATTGCCTTTACGGTAAGAAACGATTTTGAAGATGATATTTATCTCTATCATATTCCTTCCAAAAAATTAACCAATTACACAAACACTGGAGTACCAGAAACCAGTCCATTTTGGGGGCCTGATGGTAAATACCTCTATTTTGTGTCTGACAGAACCAAGCCGAGTTACCCTTTTGGTATGCAGAATGGCAGAGTGTACAGAGTGCCACTTTCTCGTCAAGAAGAAGCGTTTAAATCAGATAAACTGAATGAGATTTTCGAAAAAGAGAAGAAAAACGACAGCAGCAAAGTGGCGGTTTCAATCGACTTTGAACAGGACTGGCTGAGAAGTTTAGAGCGAATGAGCCCTAATTTTGGGGCACAGAGCAACCCCGTGGTCATCAAGTCTGGCGACAAAACCCATGTGATTTATTCTTCTAACCACGATGAAAATCAGCGTTCGCTTTGGGTAACGACCATTGAACCATTTGAAAGAAACAAAACAGAAAAAATTGCTGGAACAGGCCGTGTAGGTGGCGACATTATTACGGTGAACAAAACGCATTACCTGCTTAACGCAGGCGCCATTAGTAAACTGAACTTGGCTCAGAATAAAGTCAGCAGTATTGAAACAAACTTTACTTTCAGAAAATCGCTACGCAACGAGTTCGATCAGATGTATGATGAAACTTGGGCGGGCATTGAAGAGAACTTCTACAACGAAACCTTTCATGGTGCCGATTGGCCAAAGCTTAGAACGCAGTACGCCCAATTTCTTCCACATGTAAAAAGTAGAGATGAATTACGTGTGCTTCTGAATGATTTACTAGGCGAATTAAACTCTTCACACATGGGCTTCAATTCTGGAGGAAGAGAAGAGCGCACATTTTACAGTACACAAAGCTTGAATTTAGGAGTACTATACTCGAACGAAAACCCATATGAAATCGCAAAAGTGGTAAGTGAAGGGCCAGCCGATTATTCGAGTAAGAACATCCAAAAAGGGGATATTATCACCTCGATTAATGGTATCGAAGTAGATTCGAAAATGAACCGAGAGTACTACTTAGCGCAACCTTCGGTAGACGAGGAAATTACGCTGGGCATAAAAAGAGGCAATGAAAATGTAACCGTAAAAGTGCATCCGTCTAGCATGGGCGCCTTGCGTGGCAACTTGTATGACGAATGGATTGCCGATAACCAAAGCAAAGTAGATAAAGCCACCAATGAGCAAGTAGCCTATGTTCACATGAAAAACATGAGTACAGGTTCGCTAGAGGACTTCTTAATCGAAATGACTTCTGAAGGCCATAACCGCAACGGACTTATTTTAGATTTGAGATACAATACAGGTGGAAATGTTCATGACGAAGTGCTTAAGTTCCTTTCTCAAAAGCCTTATTTGCAATGGAAATTTAGAGAAGGAAAACTTACTACTCAGGCCAATTTTGGAGCAGGTGCCAAACCAATGGTGCTATTAATTAACGAGCAATCGCTAAGCGATGCAGAAATGACTGCAGCAGGCTTTAAAGAACTTGGTTTGGGTAAAATAATAGGTACAGAAACTTACCGCTGGATTATTTTCACAAGTTCAGCGGGCTTGGTCGATGGTTCTTCTTACCGCTTGCCTTCTTGGGGTTGTTACACCATGGACGGCAAAAATCTGGAAAGCGAAGGCGTAAGCCCTGACATTTTGGTAAACATGGATTTTAAAGACCGCATTAATGGCAGAGATCCACAGCTCGATCGAGCTATTGAAGAAGTGATGAAGCAACTGAAAAATTAGCACCATGACATCATATAAACTCTTTGATTCCAAAGAGGAGCTGCTGCAAAGGCTAGGAGATGAAGGGCGAAAGATTATTAGAATTGGAGACAAAAAGATTTGCTTAGTTTTAAATCAAGGAGAATTCCACGTGTTTGACCATCTTTGCCCTCATAATCAGCATTCTTTGCTTGAAGGAGCCATAAACTATAAGCATGAAGTGGTTTGTCCGCTTCATGCTTATAGTTTTAGTTTGAAAGATGGGATGGAATGTGAACAACGAACAAAGCCACTAAGAATTCATTCTTTAAAAATTGAAAATGATGGTGTTTTTCTGCAAGTCAATGATTGATTTCACGATTAAAAACTAATTCACTAATATTAGTCCAGTTTTGGCAGGTTCATCATACATTCTTCAGCCCATCGACACCCAAAAGCGGGTAATATCTCTAGATATTTTGAGGGGACTAGCCGTGCTCGGTATTCTATTAATGAGTATTCAGAGTTTTGCAATGCCACCTTCCGCCTACTTGAACCCAACCTCTTTCGAAAACCTAGAAGGCATAAATTTCTACGTTTGGTTATTGAGCCATGTATTTGCCAATGAAAAATTTCTGGCCATTTTAGCCATGCTTTTTGGCGCCAGCATTATTCTAATCTCTCAAAAAGCAAAAAAAGAGCATTTGCGATCGGGCAACTTACAGTACCGCAGACTTTTCTGGCTACTTATTATTGGTGTTTTTCATGCATATCTGCTTTGGTACGGAGATTTGCTTGTCGCTTTTTCCATTTGTGGCTTCTTTATGTTTGCTTTCCGAAGCAAGAGTAAAGCCTATCTTTTTAGGGCCGGAATAATATTTCTTGTACTTGGTTCGGTACTTAAACTTTTATTGGCGTACAGCATTCCGTTTTGGGAATCAGGTCAGTTTATGAAGCTTGAAGAAGAAGTTTGGAGGCCAAGTGCGGCTACAATTTCTTACCAGATTGACCATTACACTAGCAGTTGGGAAAGGCAAATGCTGATTAGAGTTCCTGAGGCATTAAACATGCAAACCAAAGTGTTTCTATCGGAAATATTTTGGAAGGTAAGCGGACTTATTCTCTTAGGCATGGCCTTTTACAAAAAAGGGGCACTTACCGCAAAACAATCAAAAAAGTATCTTTCTAAAATGGCTATTTATGGAATTGGAATTGGCTTACCAATGGTAATTGGAGGTGTTATTCTTGACTTCCATTATCGTTGGGATTTCGAATTGAGTTACTTCTATTTTTCTCAATTTAACTATTGGGGCAGTGTTTTATTGGCTATTGGCTATTGTGGTATAATCGCATTAATCTGTAAGATTTCCACCCGAAGCATTATTGCCAAAAGCCTTTCTTATGTAGGTAGAATGAGTCTTTCCAACTACCTGTTTCAGTCCATCATTTGCAGTTTTATATTTTACGGACATGGCTTAAGCCTCTATGGCGATTTAGACCGCTCGGCCCAAGCGGTAGCTGTATTGGTTATCTGGATTTTCCAGATTGCCTTTTCCACCATTTGGCTTAGCTATTTTCAATATGGCCCGTTTGAATGGATTTGGCGATCGCTCAGTTATGGACGCCTGCAAGCCATTCGAAAAGTAGATTAAACCGCAGACTTAGAATCTATCAATTCATCTTGTGTATTAGATTTCACAGCATAATTGAATCCTTTATGAATTCCATAAGCTCCATACTCTCCTGTTTTGCTTAAAGCCAAAAAGCCCACCTGCAAATCCATATAGTTGTTTTTGTACTTTCTTATAATTCGATCTACAGCCTCTTTACAGGCTTCTTGAGGAGGGTAGCCTTGACGCATTAGTTCAACAATCATGTGTGACCCACAAATCTTAATCACAAATTCACCTAAACCAGTAGCTGTAGCTGCGCCTATTTCATTATCAACGTAAAGTCCAGCCCCGATAATTGGTGAATCACCCACTCTACCGTGCATTTTCCAAGCTGCCCCGCTAGTGGTACATGCGCCAGAAAGATCACCGTCTGCATCTAAAGCTAACATACCGATGGTGTCGTGGTTTTCGACATTAATTTTCGGTTTGTAATCCTGATTTTTAAGCCAATTTTTCCAAGCCTTTTCAGCATTTGGGGTAAGTAGGTTTTCTTCTTTAAAGCCCTGCTCCAAAGCAAATTTTTTGGCGCCCTCACCTACCAACATCACATGAGGCGTATCGTCCATCACCTTTCTGGCTACAGAAATAGGGTGCATAATGTTTTGAAGAAAAGCGACTGATCCACAGTTTTCGTTATGGTCCATAATACAGGCGTCAAGCGTTACGATGCCATCGCGATCTGGGAAACCACCTATACCCACAGTAGCATTATCAGGGTCGGCTTCGGTAATTCTTACACCTTGTTCCACAGCATCAACGGATTTCCCTCCTTTAGACAAAATCTCCCAAGCACCTACATTGGCTTGCATTCCATGGTTCCAGGTAGAAATAACAATGGGTTTTTGGCCTGCTTTGGCCGGGGTGGCACAAGCCAAAGTGGATAAACTTCCGGTGGTTACTGCAAGGCCTCCTAATATGCCCGACTTGATGAATTTTCTGCGATTGCTCATGGTAAAAATTTTAGGAAGTTAAAAAAATGTACCGACCTGTGACATACCTTTTCACATTGATTTTATATTTGTTTGAATCTCAATATCTTCCCGAATGAAAAAAATAGCAGCGATTGTTGGCGTGTTCGCCATTCTGGCCTCATCATGCCAATCTAATTCTTATGAAGATCTGGCGGTTAGCTCGGTTCAAATTGTTCCTCAGCCTCAAAGTATTGAAACCACAAATAACGAAACGATGGTCATTTCTTCGGGATTAACCATTGTGGCAGTAAGCGAAGAGGAGCAGAAGATTGCTAACTATTTGAAAGCCTATTTAGCAGAAATTAATTGGGCAGTGAAAATAAAGGAAGATGAGTCAAGTAGTAATTTCATTGCTATTCAACAAAAATCAATTGGTTCAGATAACCCCGAAGCCTATGTACTGAGTACTACTAAAGAGGGTGTTAAAATAGAAGCCGCTAATGGCAAAGGCTTGTTCTATGCCGTTCAATCATTAATTCAAATGCTGCCCCTCAATGGAGAAGCTGTGAAACTCCCTGTAATGAAAATTAATGACGAACCTCGGTTCGTATATCGTGGAATGCACCTTGATGTAGCTCGCCATTTTTTCCCCGTAGAGTTCATAAAAAAGTACTTGGACATGATGGCCTTTTACAAAATGAACAACTTTCATTGGCACCTTACCGAAGATCAAGGTTGGAGAATTGAAATCAAGCAATACCCTAAACTTACCGAAGTGGGCAGCATGCGTAAAGAAACCATGGTAGAAAAAAACTTTAGTCCGTATGTAGGTGATGGCACTCCTCACGGTGGTTTTTATACTCAAGAAGAGGTGAAAGAAATTGTGGCTTACGCCATGGAAAGGCAAATCAATGTAATTCCTGAAATTGAAATGCCGGGACATAGCATGGCAGCTTTAGCAGCTTACCCTGAACTGGGCTGTACGCCTGGCCCTTTTAAAGTAGGTACCATTTGGGGTGTATACAAAGACATCTACTGCCCAAGCGAAGAAACGTTCACTTTCTTAGAAAATGTGCTTTCAGAGGTAATAGAGCTTTTTCCTGGTCAGTATATCCACATTGGCGGTGATGAAGCTCCAAAAGACCGATGGAAAGAAAGCGCTGTGGCACAAGCGGTGATCAAACGCGAAGGTTTGAAAGATGAATTCGAGTTACAAAGTTATTTCATCAGAAGAATCGAAAAATTCTTAATCAGCAAGGGGAAAAAACTCATCGGGTGGGACGAAATTTTAGAAGGAGGTTTAGCTCCTGAAGCCACGGTAATGTCGTGGAGAGGTGAAGCCGGAGGCATTGAAGCGGCAGAGCAAGGCCATGACGTAATTATGACACCAAACAGTGTTGCTTACTTTGACCACTACCAAGCAGGCCCAGAAGGTGAGCCATTGGCCATTGGTGGTTTTACTACGCTTCAAGATGTGTATGATTACGAACCAATTCCTGAAGAACTTTCTAAAGAGAACCAAAAACATGTGTTGGGTGCTCAGGCCAATGTTTGGACAGAGTATATGAAAACCTCTGATCATGTGGAATACATGGTTTTTCCGCGTATGCTGGCCCTTTCAGAAACGGTTTGGACGAAGCCTGAAAATAAGAATTGGGAAAGATTTCAGAAGAAGCTAAAATACCAATACCAGCTGCTCGATTCAAAGAACATAAATTATCATGTGACTGCTCCGGCTGGTTTGAAGCAAGGCTTAACACTTTCCGAAAAAATTGAGATTGAACTTTCTGTGCCGTATTCAGACGCAAAAATTTTCTATACAACAGATGGAAGTCAGCCTTCGGAAAATTCAATAGAATATACCGCTCCATTCATTCTGAACATAGCTGAAAAAGAATTGCAAGTAAAAGCGGTAACCGTTACTTCTACAGGAAAATCCAGTCCTATCGTTCAGGGAGTTTACAAGAAAGCTGAGTTGGTTGAATCCATAAACCCTCTAAAAGTAGATAATGGATTACAAACCATGCTTTACAAGCGAAACTATTCAAGTGTAAGCCAAATTGAGGGAAAAGCTTCTTCTGCTTTTGTTTCCGAAAATGTTGTCTTGCCTACTAATCAACCAAATCAATTTGGGCTGGTGTTCCAGGGTCTCATCAATGTTCCTACTGATGGCATTTACATTTTTTACACCACTTCTGATGATGGTAGTGTACTTAATATCGATGGGCAAAAGGTGGTTGATAATGATGGTCCACATGGCGCTCAGGAACAAATGGGAGAAATTGCCTTAAAGGCTGGCTATCATAATTTTCTACTTAAGTATTTTGAGGCTGGAGGGGGTGAAACTTTGTCGGTTGCCTTTCAAGGCCCTGATATGGAAAAGCAAGCTATTCCGGCTAACATGTTTAAACATTAGAAGGTGAATTTTCAAACCCTGAAAATTGCCGAATTCACACCTACGAATACACTGCGTTATGAATAAAACATTTAGAAAAAACATCTTGCTAGCCCTTGTCCTGACTGCATTTTCTCTGTTCAGTTGCGACCGGAGAAATGATGAAGATCGATTTCAGGCCGAAATCCGCTATTTCATTCTAGAGCATTTGGATAATGATATTGCCTATAACCCCGTTCGTTTTCAGCGTATAGACAATGATTTTCTATCGTCTGATATGACATTAATGACTTCCGTTTTAGCCATTCAAGATACGGTGAGAACAAAGGTAAACATGGCATTAAACTTTTCTGTAGAATTTGAAAGCCCTGTTATCCAAGCCTTTCTTAGCATGGAAAACAATTTCGAAATCGATTTGATTGATGAGTTAATTCTGGAAAACGTCAAATTAGACAACGCGCTTAAAGCCAAACTCAAAGTAAATCAGGAGGCTTTTCCTGAAAGCTATCGGACACAGCAACAACTTTTTACCGACCAGCTTTCTGAAATTAATAATGCCTTGGGCCACTTTAACCTTTCGGCTTATCATATTGATCTCAGTGGAAAATCATCTACTTTTTATTTACACGAATACCAACTTAACCAAGCGCAAAGCATCACCACGGTTTTTGAATTGAATACCGAGAGTTTAGAGGTGCTTTCTTTTAAGGACATTATATGAGTTTAATCGGAAACATAATCTGGATTGTATTTGGTGGGTGGATGATCGCCTTGGAATACATTATTGGCGGTATTGCCTTATGTCTTACCATTGTAGGAATTCCGTTTGGAATTCAGTGCTTTAAACTGGCTATTGTAGGCTTTGCACCTTTTGGGCAGCAAGTTCAACCGGGCAGAACGCTTACGGGCTGCCTTTCGCTTCCGCTAAATATTATCTGGTTTATTTTTGGTGGCTTCTGGGTCTTTCTTACCCATCTTTTTTGGGGTGTTATCTTCTGCATTACTATCATCGGTATTCCTTTCGGCATGCAACACTTCAAACTCGCAGGTTTGGCCTTTGCTCCGTTTGGGAGGGGGATTTGAAACAGTTGTAAAATTTTTCCGTATATTTATACATTCAGTAAAATTTTACAGCAATGGAAGACTATAAAAGCTCTGACCCAACCCAAATTTTAGAAGAACCACAAGTGGTTTACCAAACCTTTGAAAAGTATTTCGGTTTACTTGGGCTCAAACCATTTGCCGAAGTATTCACTCCCATTAATGTACTTCCCCAAGAAGCCCAAGAAATTCACGCTTTGTTCGATGAGCCAATTTATATGCACAGGCTTTCAAGGTTGGCCTATCCGCAATCGGTCTATCGGGTGTTGAAAGAAAACCTAAATCTCACCAATGAAGATTACCAATCACTTATGGGGCATACTTGGGCATCCGTAAGAAATCGCAGCTCAAATGATTTGGTTTCCAACGAGCATTCTGAAAAGCTGCTTCACAATACACAGGTTTTGCTAAAAGGGGTAGAGGTTTTTGGTGATGTTCCCCCCTTGAATAACTGGCTAAGAAAGTTCAACCCATTTTTAGATGCTCGTCCCATAGATTTACTCGGTACCGTTACTGGTTCCGAAATGGTTTTAGATGAACTGATCAGGCTACAAGAAGGCAGTGTTGCATGAATGTTTGGCGCGTTTCTTACATAAGTAGTTTAGGGGGTTCCGATGTATCCGGCAGATGGAATGAGAAAGGCATCAAGGTGCTATACACATCGGCCAACCCTTCCCTTTGTTCATGGGAATATTTTGCGCACAAAGTGGGTGAAAAAGACTGGCCTATTAACTTGAAACTTTTAGCGCTAAGCATTCCCGATGAGCATCCAGATATTGTAAAACTACCAATCAACAAATTGCCCGAGGGCTGGAATGGATTGGCCTACAAACGCAATGTTCAGAAAACGGCACGACAAGAACTGCTGCATAAAAACAGGTTGGGTATTTGGGTGCCAAGTGTGGTGATTCCCGAAGACTATAACCTTATTCTAAACCCGAACTATGCTGGCTTTGAAAGCCTAATTAAGCGTAAATCCATTTTCCCATTTGAATACGACCAGCGCTTTAAAGTTATTTTTGAATAAAATAGGCTCACTTCAAAGTTTTTCTTTAAGCACCTAACATTTCAATTTTGCATCCGCTTTCCATGCTTCCGGAAACTACACAAGTGCAATTGGGTTTAACCCTAAGCATTGAAGTTCCAACCTGTGTAGCTTCAAAGCGGGCACTTACCGCATATTCAAAATTAACGCCCAGAACCTCAAATGAGAAGCCTGAAGACCCAGGGTTCACTGTTATCTCTCTCCATGGGTTTTTAGGAAAATCAGTTGTTTCTGTCGGCTTTTGAAAAATAGTGATATGGCTCGGGTGGTTCGACTGATTTTCTACGGTCATCGTAATGGTAAACACGCTCATGTTTTTAAGTTTTCCATGAATATAGAACTATTACATAAACAAATTGGCAGGCTTGGCTTTTGCTCTGTTTGGGAGGAGTCTATAGAAGGATTGGAGCCCATTTCTCTTTGTTTCTCTCAATTTCATTCAGGATATTCTTAAGAAACATGTGAGCACCTTCATGAACACCTTGATCACCAACCCAGTGAGGTAACGTTTGATATTTTCCTAACCAAAACCATTTCCCTCCATCATGCTCCAAAAAGTCTAGCCCCAATGTTATCGCAAGCTGTTTGACATGAGCTTCAGTTAAAATGGTTGACTTTCTTAATCCTACTTCAAAAAACACTTCTGGTAACCCACTATCTCCTGAAGCTTTGAAGCCTTGAATTACATAATTATCCTTTCCTTTCAGGTTTTTTAAATCACCATACCAGCGATTCTTCTGCATTTTGGTGCTCCTTGAGGCTCCCGTTTCAGCTTTACCGCCAAAGATTTTTTGAAACCTAATGAGTGACCTGTCTAACACCTCATCCATTTTTGACATTACAGAATGCATCTGATTTAGGGAGGTTAAATCAGATAAATCAAAATCTTTGGTTTCCATACCTTCTTCCTTTAGATATTTTAATAATTCGTTTAATACTTCTGATCGGTCCAGTTCTTTGAGTAAATCAATTATTTGATACCAACGAAGGTGAATAATGCTGTTTCCTTTATTTTCGTAATACTTTGTTAAGTAGATTAGATGTTTATTCTTGATTCTCTTTCCCTCAAGAATACTTTTATAATTCTCCAACTGATTTTTACCTTCTCCACTTTCGACTTTACATTCTATTAGAATAATGGTCTCAAAACCAATTTGAATTTCTAAATCTGGACGTCCATATTTATCATATACGCTTTGAGTTGATACTTTGAAATAATCCTCTTTCAAATCTAAGGGTATTAAATTCAAGAATGCCAATCGAAAGTTTTCATGCTTTTCCAAAGCATAGCCCAGCAATTCAATCAGAAAATTCTCACGATTGTTTTTACCTTCCCGCTGCCTATAACTATAAAGCCGATTAAAAAGTGATTCTGACATCCAAATAAACTGAGAGATAAAAATTTGTCACTTTAAGTTAATCTATTTCCTTCTTATTCAAAATGTGTAACATTCAAGAAAGAATTTATCTTTGAGAATGCTTCTCCACCCCATACAACCAAAAGACGCGCTAAACCAAGCTTACCGAAAAGTAAAGCCTTTTAGAAATGATGTTGATGCGTTTAGGCAAAACTTACTCTACCTCATTAGTCAGGTAGATGATGCTAAAGACGAGGAAAACCACAAAACCGAAATGCGGGATTTTCTCAAAAAGACCTATTTCGGAGAAGATTACTACTTTAATGTAAAGCAGAATATTGACTGGGCGATTTTCAATGGTCCTAAAAGCACCGACTCGGTTGGGGTGATTATTGAAGCGAAAAGACCCACCAATAAGGCCGAAATGGTGACAAAAGACAACCTGAACCGCAAGGCATTTCATGAGTTGATCTTATACTACTTGCGAGAACGCATTACAGCAAAAAACCTCGAAGTACGTCACCTTATCATCACCAATATTCACGAGTGGTTTATTTTCGATGCGCAGGTTTTCGAAAAGCTGTTCGCCCAAAATAAGAGCTTTGTTAAGCAGTTCGAGCAATTTGAAAGCAAGCAACTTTCTGCTTCCAATACCTCGGTTTTCTATAACGAAATTGCAAAACCATTTTTAGATCAACTCGAAAGCGAAATTGTGTTCACCCATTTCGATTTAAAGGATTACGAAACAGTTTTAAAAAAGGGCGATAGCGAAAGCAGGAAAAAATTAATTGCGCTGTATAAGATTTTCTCTCCAGAGCATTTGCTCAAACTCAATTTTGCCAACGACAGCAACAGCCTCAATAAAGAATTCTACAAAGAACTTCTTCACATTATTGGTTTGGAAGATAAGAAAGAAGGCGGCAAGCACATTATTCAGCGCAAAACCAAAGGTCAGCGAAATGAGGCATCACTTTTAGAAAACACCATTAAGCAGCTGGACAAGCGCGACCTGATTTTTCAGGTGGAAAAACCAACCCAATATGGCGCCTCCAAAGAAGATCAACTTTTTGGGGTGGCGCTTGAGCTTGTCATTACTTGGGTAAACCGCGTACTTTTTCTCAAGTTGCTCGAAGCCCAATTGATTAGCTATAACAAAGACAAAGCCTTTGCTTTTCTGAATGCCGATTTGATTCATGATTATGACGATCTAGACGATCTCTTTTTTGGCGTATTGGCCAAAAGGCCTGAAGAACGCGATGAAGAAAACCACAAAAAATTTGGCCACGTGCCTTACCTCAACAGTTCTTTGTTTGAATCCACTTCCTTAGAAGCTTCAACGCTATATGTCGGTTTGTTGCGCGATGAACGCCAATTGCCTTTGCACAACCAAACGGTGTTGAAAGATAACAACGGCAAACGCAAAAGCGGAGAATTGAGTGCGCTGCACTATCTCTTTGCTTTTCTCGATGCCTATGATTTCAGTTCCGAAAATGGAGAAGAAATTCAAGACGAAAAGAAAACGCTTATCAATGCATCGGTGCTGGGGCTGATCTTCGAAAAGATTAACGGTTATAAAGATGGCTCCTTTTTTACGCCCGGTTTCATTACCATGTACATGAGTCGCGAAACCATTAGAAGGGCAGTTTTACAGAAATTTAACCAATCCCTCCTTGAGGAGGGTGACCGCACGGGAGGTGAAGAAAATACCGTTGAGCTTTACGAAACATTATCCGACTTGTATAGAGATATTGGTCGTGGAAAACGGTTTAGCTTTGTTCAAGCCAATGAATTGATCAACAGCCTAAAAATCTGCGACCCTGCGGTGGGTTCCGGTCACTTTTTGGTTTCGGCTTTAAATGAATTGATCGCCATTAAAAGCGAACTGGAAATACTGATTGACAAGGACGGAAAGCCCTTGCGCGACTGCACTTTTGAAGTGATTAACGATGAACTGATTATAAAGCTAGACGATGAGCTTTTTCAGTATAACCCAAAAAACCCAACGAGTCAGCGCATTCAGGAAACCATTTTTCATGAAAAGCAGACCATTATTGAAAACTGCCTTTTTGGGGTAGACATTAACCCGAACTCTGTAAAAATTTGCCGGCTTCGATTATGGATTGAGCTGCTGAAACATGCTTACTATAAAGCTAAAGAGGACCGTCACCCTGAACTTGTTTCAGGGTCTGCCAGTAATGAGATGCTGAAACAAGTTCAGCATGACCAGCTACGGCAACTAGAAACCCTCCCAAACATCGACATCAACATAAAATGCGGCAACTCGCTCATTAGCCGTTTTGGGCTAGACGAAGACCTAAGCGGAATCCTCAAAAAATCAATGAAATGGGACATTGAGGTGTATAAAAACTTGGTATTGGATTATAAACACGCCAACAACAAAGAGGAAAAGAAAGGGCTAGAACAGCTGATTGGCCAAATTAAGAAAGACTTCCGCAGCGAGATTGCTAAGAATGATAAAAAAGTAATCCGTAAGAATAAACTGGGCGGAGAACTCTTTAACCTTACCCAAGAAAGCCTTTTTGAGGAAAGCGCTGCCCAAAAGAAAAAGAGAAAAGCCGAAATTGAGAAAAAAGAAAAGGAACTCAACAAGCTTTCTACAGAAATAGAAGAAATACAAAGCAACAAGATTTATGAAAACGCCTTTGAGTGGCGCTTCGAATTTCCTGAAGTGCTAAACCATAATGGTGATTTTCTGGGTTTTGATGTAGTGATTGGAAATCCGCCCTATTTTTCTCTGAGCAAAATTCAGGAACAAGGAAGATATTTCTCAGAGGTCTATCAGACTTATTCAAAAGGAAGCGATATCTATTGTCTCTTTTTCGAAAGAGGTAACCAAATACTTAGAACTAATGGTCTATTGACATACATTACTTCTAACTCTTGGCTGCGTGCTATTTATGGAAATCTGTTGAAAGATTATTTTAAAAAAGCAATGCAGCCTGTTAGCTTACTCAATATTGAAGACATTCAGGTTTTTGAAGAAGCTACGGTTGAATCTAATCTAATTACACTTGAAAAGAAGGCAACTACCGCTGCCTTTGCGGTTTGTAACTTGGGAGAAGATTATCAACTCGGAGAATCTTTGGCTCACTATTTTAAGGAACACTCGTTTGAGTTTGAAGTACCGAATACCACTGAATGGACTATCTCAGATGAAAATTCAACTAAACTTAAAAGGAAGCTCGAAAACGATTCTCAGCTACTTAGAAGTTTTGATGTCACAATAAATTTCGGAATAAAAACAGGTTATAATGCTGCGTATATTATTGATGAAGCAAAAAGAACTGAACTTATAGGAGCTGATCCAAATTCAAAAGATATAATTAAACCCATTCTCCGTGGAAGGGATTTAAGCAAGTATGGCTTTAGTTTCTCTAACTACTACCTATTGAATACTCATAATGGGCTAAAGAATAAAGCAATTCCGCCAGTAGATGTTATAAATGATTATCCAGTTGTATATCAACATTTAGAAAGTTTCTTACCACAGGTTGAAAAGCGGCAGGACAAGGGTCAGCACTGGTCGAACCTGAGAAATTGTGCCTACTTAGAGGACTTCGAAAAACCAAAAATCATTTGGGGTGAAATATCTGATAAGCCCAAGTTTACTTATGAAGATGAAGGATTTTATGAGGAGGCTACCACTTTTCTAATGACTGGAGAAAAATTGAAATTTCTCTTGGCTATCCTAAATTCGAAGGTTTCAGAATGGTACTTCCATCAAATTGGAACAACTACTGGAATGGGTACCAACCGATGGAAGAAATACAAAATTGAGCAGCTCCCTATCAAAGAGCCTAGCACTGAACAACAACAGCAAATCGAATCCAAAGTGGACCAAATCCTTTCTCTCAAAAAGGCCAACCCCC
>CENR01011254.1_pt1 | contig 18742 bp, 22 predicted proteins | sample 530181 | NCBI WGS metagenome assembly CENR01 (sample SAMEA2619677, study PRJEB7988) | marine metagenome | biome: marine biome (ENVO:00000447); feature: surface water layer (ENVO:00002042); material: "saline water (ENVO:00002010), including plankton (ENVO:xxxxxxxx)" | depth 5 m | reverse complement strand
GCTTTTCAATCAGATCATTAACATATGGGCTAATTTTGTCCGTGATAGCTTTCTGCGCCAACAAAATGATGGCATAGTCCTTCATGTCTTGATCCGTAATTCCTTGAGCTCTTACCGCTGTGGAAGTCAAAGTTACCATCAAGCAAACCAATAAAGCTTTCGTTAAATTTTTCATCATGTTTTCTCCTCTTAGTCGTTTAGTGTTAATTTTGATTTTACAAATAATAGCATTCGGACTAATAATACAAGAGAAAAATTGCCTAATGCAGCAATTGCTCGATATTTTTTTTCGTGGCACGTGATAGTTGGTACTATTCAACGATCTTTTTAGTTTAAAAACTATAAATGCTAAATCAAACCGAATTGAAAACTAAGATTGACTTAACTTTCAGTTTTTAAGATGAATAAAGACATAATCAACCCAAATAACCCAATGAAAAAAGTTTACTATCTATCTACCTGTTCTACTTGCAAACGAATCATGGACGACTTGAATCTATCAAATTTTGAGCAGCAAGATATTAAAACCACCGCCATTACAGCCGATCAGTTAGAGCAGATGAAAGAGATGTCTGGTAGTTATGAATCGCTCTTCAGCAGAAAGGCAATGAAGTTCAGGTCAATGGGCTTAAACGAAATGACTCTAGAGGAAAAGGATTACAGAAAATACATTTTGGACGAATATACTTTTCTGAAACGCCCTGCATTTATTATAGACGACCAAATCTTTGTTGGAAACAGCAAAAAGGTAGTAGAAGAATTAAAGGCCTTACTAAATTAAGGCCACTACCCTATTCTCTTCAACTCTTCTATGGTTGCCAAAGGATCAAGTGACTTAAATACGAAACTGCCTGCTACAAGTACATCTGCCCCTGCTTCCATTAATAATGGTGCATTGTTAGCGTTTACTCCTCCATCAATTTCGATCAAGGTTTTAGCATCGTTTTCTACAATGATCTCTTTGAGCTGGCGTACTTTCTTATAGGTGTTTTCAATGAACTTCTGTCCACCAAAACCAGGATTTACAGACATGATACAAACCATGTCGATGTCACAAATGATGTCTTCTAGTAATTGAACATTTGTATGCGGATTTAAAGCTACTCCTGCTTTACAATCTAGCGACTTAATTACTTGAAGTGTTCTATGTAAATGGTCACAAGCCTCGTAATGCACCGTAATGGTAGCCGCTCCAGCGTTTCTGAAATCTTCTAAATAACGATCTGGCTGTTCTATCATCAAATGAACATCTAAAGGCTTTTTAGCATGCTTGTAAATGGCTTCACAAACGGGTAAACCAAAAGATATATTCGGTACAAACATCCCATCCATAATGTCAATATGAATCCAGTCAGCTTGACTTTCATTTAACATTTCAACATCGCGCTGCAAGTTGGCAAAATCGGCAGCTAAAACAGATGGGGCAATTATTGGAGCATTCATGCCCCAAATATAAGGCTAATATTTTATGATCTTCTTCTTGAAACTGGTTCTTTGACCTTCGATTTTTAGAATATAGATTCCAGCAATTCTATTGGTTAGGTCTATCTGTATGCGGCTATTGCTCAATTGCGATTCAATTTTAAAACTATTGAGCTGCCTGCCATTCACATCAATTAAACTCACTTCAACCGATTCACTTAAGAAGCCATCTGGAAAAACAAGGTTAATAAAGTTATCCGAAGTTGGGTTTGGATAAGCCAACACTTCATTTTCTAAAGGTTCAGGCATAAAAGCCAACTCATAAGCTCTTCTATAATTAGGAATACCGTAACCTAATTCATTATCTGGATTATCGAACTGGTGTGCGCTCTGTCGAATTAAATTCAAAAGCTCAAGATTGTTTAAGTCTGGAAAGGCTTGCCAGAGACATGTGGCAAAACCGGCTAGAACTGGCCCTGAAAATGAAGTACCATTTTGAAACGCAATATTTCCAGAAGCGGTAATTACTGCCGTGCCTTGTCCTAATGCACTTACATCAGGTTTAATTCTATTGTCGGCCGAAGGGCCAAAACTACTAAAGCCGGCTCGAAAACCAGAAGCGTCTACTGCTCCAACTGACAATACATTTTCACTATCGGACGGAGCTGTGATGAAACGCCAGACCTTACTTCCTTCGTTTCCTGCACTATTGATTAGTGCAATTCCCTTGGTGGCAGCTATGTTTGATGCTTTGGTAATTACAGCTGTTTGTCCATCCATATCACTATAAGTATAACTCATAGTGGCATCATCAAAAACACTGTAACCCAGAGAGGTATTAATAATATCTATGCCAGTACTGTCAGCCATTTCTGCCGCAAAAAGCCAATTGTATTCTTCTACCCTGTATTCTCCAGAAGCTTCTGTAACGCAGAGAATATAGCTAGCTGCTGGAGCAGCTCCAACATATACATTAGGTTGGTCTGCAGCCAGAATGGATAATACTCTTGTGCCGTGTGATTCGGTGTTTTCAATATTGGTACTGTTAGTGACATAGTTTTTCTGTGCCAAAATCCGATTGGAAGTAATCAATGGTTGCAGTGCTCCAATTTGGCTCATGTTTTGAAAACCGCCATCAAAAACTCCTATTAGCATTCCTTGACCTTCAAAGCCTTCGTTGTGCATTTGATCTATCCCCAGCATGCTGTTCTGAAAATCTGTAGCTCCTCCATTATCAAGCTTGCTGTTGTTTTCACTACCTCCTGCGTTTCCGGCAGGGATTTGACCAGGAGCTACATACTCAACTCGCTCAACAAAGGTTAAAGCTTGAACAAGATTGATGGAAGCTGGCTGCATTTCTACCAAAACGCCATTGAACCATTTGCTACGGTGAATAGCCTCAATACCTAAGTTGTTTAAAGCATCAATGTAGGATTGATTTACAGGGAGATCGTTTTCTAAAATAGGGATATTCTGCTTTTGCCTTCGCTCAATGGCCCTTTGGGAAAGGAAAGCGCTTGGTGCATTAACAGAGTAGGATGAATTTGACTTATCGGTGAAGAAAACCATATATCGGTTTTGGGCGGAAAGCCTAAAACCAATTATGATAAATAAGACAACAAGGCTAGCTTTAATCTTCATCTATAAAGCCATGAGCATAAATGGTTTCTCTATAAAAACGTCCCGATTCGATTAACTGCTGCCCAAGGCATTCTGAACGAGAACAAATTTTAACCACATTATAGAGCTTAGAAATCAAGCCAATACTATCGGCATAAACTTCTCTTCTAATATTCTTAAATGTAATACCGTCTTCGTCATTTTCCTGCTCAATAGTCATTGTGGAAGTAGTTTCTAAGTCGTTGTTTACCGCAATGTTTGTGAGCACTCCAAAGTTCAAAATCTTAAACTGATCTACAGCTTTAGTATTAAAGATGTTCCCATCCCAAACGCGTTCGGCCTGCGAAGGGAATACCATTTTTACGATTGAAATGTTGTTTTCAATAGAAACAGCTCTGTCTTTTTCAATTCTAGCTGTCCAAACTGAATCTAAAACCCAAGGTTGGGTATCATTGTCGCGGGTAAGACGATGAATGATTCTTGACTCCTCTCCCTGACTATTGATAAACGACTCTCTGACTTCTTCTCGTAGTTGATAAACCAGCGTGTCGCTAATATTCACCGCTGAATATCTAATTTCTCTAACATTATATTCACGGTACTTATTTTCAACCATAAAGAAATAACTCTTCCCACGGTCGGCATCTAAAGCTGGAATTGGATCTTCACCCGTCTGACAAGATGAAAGTGCTAAGAGAACAATGAAAAAGGAAAGGCAGGCTTTTTTCCACATAGGACAAATATATCACTTCAACTCAAACGTATTACAATCGGACTCAGTATAAAAAAAATGGTACTGCAAATATAATTGCACTACCATTTTCTTAATTGACTGAACAAATATAAGCTTTTAACTGATAGATGTTCGTACTTTTTGGGTGTATTCGCGTAGCGCGGTTTTAAAATCCACATCACTAGTTTCCATTTTTTCTAGAATAAAAATGGCTGCAAAAACATGGGTCAATTGTTCACCTTCGTCTTCTCCTTCAATTTCAATATCTGGTTGAAGTTCTTCGAGTAGCGCTTCTTCGGCTGCTTTGAGCTCGTTTAGACCAACGTTTTCTACCAGTTTTTTTATTATAGGAATCTTCATTTTAATTGAGCTTTGAAATCAACTCCACAACTTGGTCTTCTTTATTGGAAGCAATGGTTTCAACTAGTTCTCCATTCTTAAAAATGGCGAAAGTAGGTAAGTTCGATACTTTACCCAGATTTCTTGCAATTGGACTTTCTTCTGCGTCTACATCTAAAAACCTTACATCGGTAAAGCGATCATCGGCTGAAAGACGTTTAAATTTTGGAGCAAAAAGCCTACAGCTACCGCACCAGCCCGCATAATACTTTACTACTACTTTTCCGTTTTCACGAATTTCGTTTTCAAAATTCGTATCGTTTGCTAATTCAACTGCCATTTTAAATTCAATTCTTTGATAAAGTTGCTTAAAACTTAATTCAGAAACTGTGGTCACAAAATAATCAGAAGCTTCTGAATTGTATGCAAAACAGCATTAATTCTATTAGTTTTGCCAACATTCTGAATTCAAACAATCTATTGATTATAGAGAACCTCAATAATTATGGCCTTAAGAACTTTTGTAAAAGTTAGTGGAATTAATAACCTAAGCGATGCGAGATATTGTGCTGGCATGGAAGTAAACCAACTTGGATTTGAAATTGAAGAAAGTGCCACTAATTATACTGATATTCAAAAATTTAAAGAGATTAGTGAATGGCTTTCTGGTGTAGAGTATGTAGGAGAAATCACTTCTAATAACAAAGCCATTAAGGATCTTATTGAAGGCTATCAACTAGATGCTGTTCAAATTGAAAATATTGATCAGATTGGTGAAGCATTGAATACGGGATTGGCAGTAAGTTTCTTGGCGCATAGCATTGAATCGACCCAAAAGGCTTGGGAGGCCTCAGGTCAAAAATTAGCCTATGTTCTTTTTGACTCTTCTGAAGTAAATGATCATGCGTTACAGGCTTTGGCCAATGAAATTCCTATTGTTTTGGCCGCGGGTTTTGATGCTGAAACTGTTACTGAATTGGCTAAGAGCAAATTAAAAGGCATAGCCATTCAAGGAGGAAATGAGATACGCCCAGGATACAAAGACTTTGACGAAATGGCCGACATACTAGAATCGCTTGAAATTGACGACCTTACCGATGAGTAGTTTACTTTACTAAACGATTAAAAACTTTTTCTATATTGGTCTGAATTAACATTTGACCATGAAAAAGCTATTGTTTGTTGCTCTATTTTCTGTTTGCTACTTGGCCTGTATAGCCCAAAGTACGCAATCAACTACCTTCATTCTAGTGCGTCATGCCGAAAAAGGCACGGACGACCCTCGTAATCCATCATTAAATACTGAAGGTAAACTAAGGGCTGAAAAACTGTTAAACATGCTTTCTGATGTTGAAATTGGAGCTATTTATTCCTCGCCATATAAAAGAACCAAAGAAACGGTAACCCCTCTATCAGCTAAACTAGGGCTCGAAATTCAAGAATATAACCCTAACAATAATAGTTTTGCAGATGAAGCTCTAAAAAGCTACCAAGGTAAAACGGTATTGGTTTCAGGCCATTCTAATACCGTTCCGGGCTTAGCTAATTATATTTTGGGTGAAGAGAAATTCAAACAACTGGACGAGAGTGAATATAGTAAAATCTTTATTCTTACTATAGATGCCATTGGAAAGGCTAAAGTGATGGTGTTGAATTATTAATTCTAAAGTTTTAGACTTCTACCTTTTTAACCTGCCGCAGATAGATTAGGCCAATCAAAGAACTAAACAGTGTAATTAAGAAAAACAAGGAAGCAAAGGCTGCTGCTGCACTTTCATTGAGAATAAACATGGCAGATCCCATTACCATTACCCCTTCTCTTACCCCAAGTCCACCGGGCAAAGAAATTGGAAAAGCAGCCGCTACAGATGACACCAAGAAGAGCGTAAAGTAATCTAAATATCCATCTGTAACACCAAGGCTTTTCAGCATGAAAAAAGCACACAACACTTGTAAACTTTGTAAGCCTAAGGCCTGTAGATTGGTAATGTGATTTACCTTCTTAAAGGTTGGAAATACAAAATGTACTAGAATGTAATAACAAGGGTAAGCTACGATCAGCCCTACCCAAATTAGAAAACCGTAGCCTTCCAATAAGCCATATGCTTCTCCGCCAATTAGGGCTAAGAGAAAAGCCAGAAATCCCAATGCTACAACCCCACTAATACGATCGAGAAGCGTGGCAGAAATCAGGCCTTTAAGAGGTGTTTTATATAGTTTGTTTAATAAATATACTTTATAGCCATCTCCCCCAATACCTCCGGGAAAAATCTGATTATAGAGCATGCCCACATAATAAAGCTTAAGGTTAAATCGATTATCTAAGTTAAGCTGAATGGCTCGGAAGAAATGATTAAGACGATATGCGCCCAGTAACTTGGAGGCATTGAATGCCAAAATGGCTAAAATTAACCAGCCAAGATTCAAGTCAAAAAGCCTCTTTTCATACTCTTCTAAGTCAATTTCACCAATTACAAAGTAAATGGCAATTGCGGCTATAACGATTTGAGCGACTAACTTAAGCCACTTTTTAAGCTTCGACTTGTCCAACAAAGACTTCTTTTAAACGATAGACTTTCTTGTTTTGCGACTCATAATAAGTACGCATCATCAGTTCAGCAATAATTCCAACCGTAATAAATTGGATACCTCCTAACAATAGAATAGCACCTAATAGCAATAAAGGTCTACCCCAAATATCTTCGCCATAGCCAAATTTCACTACCAACAGGTAGATGTTAATAAGCATTCCTATAGCAAAAGTGAGTATGCCCAATCCTCCAAAAAGGTGCATTGGTTTTCTGAAATACTTTTGAAAGAAGATCATCAACATTAAATCGGCCATTACCTTGAAGGTACGATTGATTCCGTATTTCGATTCTCCGTGAATTCGGGCATGGTGATTGACATCCACCTCAGTCATTTTTGCACCTTGAAGCTTGGCCAATACGGGTATAAAACGGTGCAGTTCACCATAAAGCCCTAGGTTTTTGGCGATGTCCTTTTTATAGATTCTTAGCGAACAACCATAATCAGAAAGCCGAACATCAGTCAGGTTCCTGATCATCCAGTTAGCAATTTTGCTAGGGAATTTGCGCAGCACGAACCCATCTTGACGATTGGCACGAACACCTGCCACCACATCATATTCACCTTCTTCTAATTTAGCAAGCATTGTAGGTATATCGGCAGGGTCATTTTGAAGATCGCCATCCATTGTTACAATGTATTCGCCTTGTGCCATATCAATACCCGCAGACATAGCGGTACTCTGGCCATGATTCTTATTGAAAATCAAAAGCTTGGTACGATTGTTCGCAAAGGACTTTATGTTTTTTACTGTATTATCGGTGGAGCCATCATCTACTAGAATTAGCTCGTAATCAATACCTTCTAAGGCTTCGTATTCCTTCTGACATAGAGGAATAACGTTGTCTTCTTCGTTGTAAACCGTAACAACTACAGATAGCTTCATAGTGTAATTTTCTGCTTGCAAAATAAATGCTTTCAATCTTGAATACCTAACAGGACGTTAAGAGACTGAAAATGGTTCAAATCCATTCTTGATCGTTGTGGGTGCGTTCATGCACCACTTCTCCTGTATGTTGGGTGGCGGCAGGTTCAAAAAGCATTACCCATACTTCTTCTCCTTGCTCAGTTCTGGGGTTATGCTCTACTCCTTTCGGTACAATAATCATTTCTCCTTCTTTAATAACCTCTGTTCTATCTCTAAATTCCATGATTAGCGTACCCTTCCAAACCAAAAACATTTCATCTTCATTTTCATGGCTGTGCCAAACAAAATCATCTTTTAGTTTGGCTAGTTTAACCAGTTGACCATTGAGCTCTCCAACAATCTTTGGTGTCCAGTGTGCCGAAAACTTAGAGAACTTTTCAGAAATATTAGCTTTGGTATTTTTCATAAGCTGAAATGATTTTTAACTACGCTCTTTCTATAGAGTATATTTTTATGAGTTGATTTTTACCTCTCAGTTCCTCTTCGCCAAGCATCTCTGGTTTGTATCCATTCTGATGACTGATTTTATGATAAAAACATTCTGATACAAGCAACTGACGGTTATAGTGATTACACCGTTCTTGAATTCTCGAGGTAATGTTCATGGTATCTCCATGGTAGGCAATTTCTCTTTTAATTTCACCTACTTCTGCAGCAGTTACTGCTCCCTCATTTATGCCCGCCTTAAAAACAGGAACTAGTCCATATTTAGTAATGTAGCGGTTTTTACGTTTATTCAGTTGATCTTGAAACGCCCAAAAAGCTTTTATGCAAATGCTGTAATCCATACCTGGCTTAGACTTCCAACTAAGCACTACTTCATCCCCTACATATTGGTAAACCTCAGCATCGTACTCCTGAACGACCTGTAAATCAAAGAAGCAATCTTGAATAAACTGACTATATCGAATATGGCCCAATGTTTCAGCTATGGAAGTTGAACTCTTGAGGTCAATAAACATAAACACCCTGCTTTCCACACGTGGTGTATAAAAATCACCTCTTAATAAACGCCATAGATTACCATCACCTAAAAACAAATTCATTTGTCTTAAAACAGCCAAAAGAGAGTTAACAAAAATGGAATAGAAGAAAACAAGAATAGAAGAAGGGTTCAGTAAAAACTCCCAAAAGCCAATAGGTTCATCAAAACCAAAAGTGAATTCAATCATGAAAAACGCCATTATAAACATTACAGACATGATCGCCACATTGCTAACCAGCCCAAAAAGCTCTAAGCGCCAAAGTGGTATTCGCCTGTATAAATAGCGCTCTATCTTTATTTGAGCCAAGCCGAACATGATTCCTGCCAAAGGCCCAAAAATTATGATTAAACGTAAGGCATGAACTGGCTCTGGAGTTGCAGGTGCATTTAGCGTGACTCCATATGTACGCATTACTACCCAAAAAATAATGGCAATGATCCAACCTATAACATAATCTCGTAGTATCCTTAGGTTCCTTTTGTTCATGTTAGCAATTGAGGCTGCTAAATTAAATCAGATATGTTTAAACCCAATTTATAGTTCAGCCATTTCCATTACGTGTGTAAAAAATTAACGTTGACTATAGCCTATAAAACTTATTCTGTACTTATTGCCAATCGATTGTACATTTCTAAATGTAAAAATATTAGACTCTTTATTTAATATCTTTGAATCTATGCCCCAAAGCGACAGAAGATTTAATTTGAAAGCATCACTTTTTATTGGTACTATATTTCAGCTTTTGGTTTTCTCTTGCTCAAAGTCTGATACGGAAAATTCTGTTTCTTTAGAAGTAAAACATATTGAACTACAAAGTCCTGATGATATCATTTCTTTAAATGATTCACTCGTAACCCCTATTCTGTATTCACACATTAAAGGTATTGATACGCTCGCACTTGCCGAGAAAAAGGACAAGTTTATTTCTGCTGTTTTACCAGCAATTTTGGTAGCCAAATATAGAATTGAACAGAACAGAAATAGAGTTAAAAAGCTTTTAAGGGAAGAAAATTGGTCGGAGCAAGACAGTACTTTTTACAATCGCCTTTGCTCTGAATATGGTACAGATAACCAAACGGTTTTATTGAATCGAATGGTAGCACACCCTAATAGTATTATTTTAGCCCAGGCCATTATTGAAAGCGGTTGGGGTAGTTCTAGGGTTTTTCAAGAAGCGAATAATATGTTTGGGGTGTGGTCTTACAAACCAGATGAGCCTCGAATAGCAGCAAAGTTTCAAAGAGATGGCGAAACAATTTACCTACGCAAGTATGATGATTTTGCAGATTCTATAGAAGATTATTTAAAGACAGTTGCAAGAGTGAATGCTTATCGTGAATTTAGAGCTGCAAGACTAATCACATCGGACCCTTTTAAGTTAATTACGCATCTGTCTCATTATTCCGAAAGACGGGAAGAATATGTTGTAGAGCTTTCTGCAATGATTCGTTTCAATGAGCTAACTCGGTTCGATCGCTATATAATCGACCCCTCATATATCAATTTAAGCGGCAGTACTCAATGAAAAGCATTCTCCTATTCACCTTTCTTTTTTTCACTACTACTAGTGCCTTTGCACAAAATATTCAGCATGAAGTCACATCGTTGGTTTATCACAGGTTTGGAGACGACCGATTTCCGTCTACCAACATAGCTACCGAAACGTTTGAAGAACATTTAAAATTTTTAAAGGATCAAGGTTATACTTCATTAACGATTTCTGAAGTGGCAGATGAAGTCAATGATAGCACTTCGTCCAGAAAAAAATTAGTCGCAATTACGATTGACGATGGTTATAAGAGCTTTTATGAAAAGGGACTCCCTTTATTGAAAAAGTATGGTTTTAAAGCCACTTTGTTTGTGAACACAAAATCCATTGGCTACTCCGATTACATGTCTTGGAAAGATATAGCCGAAGCTCAAAAAGCCGGAGTGGAAATAGGAAATCATAGTCATAGTCACCCGTTTTTTTTAAGTGTATCTGAACGAGCAAGAGATAGCTTTTTTAAGCATGAAGTGCAGGAAAGCCAAGACCTTATGAAAACCAACCTGAATTTCACTCCTAAAGTTTTTGCTTACCCTTACGGTGAACATAATGATGAAATGAGCTTTGCTTTATCTGAAATGGGTTTTAAAGCTGCTGTTGCTCAAAATTCAGGAGTAATTACAGAGTACTCTAACATCTATCAGCTACCTAGATTCCCTATGTCAGAATCTTATGGTGATTTAGATCAGTTTAAAGACAAAATGAAAATGAAAGGGCTCGCTGTAGTTAAAGCCGAAGCGGTTTCATCTGGTTATAACGGCAGCGTGGAAAAGCCAAGAATCAATATCGATTTTAATGAAGAAGGTTTATTTGTAGAGTCTATGCAATGTTTTGTACAAGGCAGCAAGTGTGCTAAATCTATGAGGATTACACGAGACGGTAAAGTGGCGCTTTCAATTCGACCTCAGACTGACTTAAAAGCAAGAAGAACCCTGTTTACTATTACTATTCCCGATTCAAAAGGAAACTGGCATTGGTACAGTTATTTATGGGTTATTCCTGAAATTCAGTAATCGAAAAGTATTTTGATTCAGAAACCAAGCAAACTTTTGTTTGATGTCTCGGTTTTAATTAATGTATTCTTAAACTATTGAAATATGTTAACCAACATAAGCCCTAAGCTTCCGATGCGCATAAAAAGCGTAACTCAAGATTTCTATGTTTCTAAATTGGGTTTTGAAGAATTTGGAAACTATGATGGCTACCTTATGGTAAAGAAGGATCAGATTGAGATTCACTTTTTCGAATTTAAAGAATTAGAACCAAGAGAAAATTATGGCCAAGTCTATATTAGAACCAATGATATTGAAGGCCTTTATCAGTCTTTCTTAGACAAGAAAATAGACATTCACCCTGCTGGGCATTTACAGATGAAGCCATGGGGACAAAAGGAATTTGCTATTCTTGACCCCGACACTAACCTGATCACTTTTGGGCAAAGTGCTCCGTTTTAATTATTACGCAATTCTGCAAACTATACTTGGTTGCAAAAGCGTTAAAACTTATGTGCTCCAAAAAGTATTTCCCGATATCGAAGTCAATAAAGCTTGAACACCAAAGCGCTTGATCATATTTTCCAGGCTTATATAGTTATTGTTTGTAATTCTATAAGCCTTTATCCAAATCTAACCTGCAGCCAATCTTTTAAATGTTTTCTCTTCAAGATACGTTTTGAGTAAACACCTTCCTCAACTATGAGCAATCATCTTAAAAGTAAGTAAACCATTGAATGAAAGTAATTACTAAAAACAGGACTCCTTATTCTTTATTAATAGGACTATAAAAATTTCCAAAATCGCGAAATAACCTTTAGCATATTTCTAGTATTTTAAGCAATATCGCAGAGGGTTTTGGTTGTATCAGTTTGACCAATTGTTGCTGACTATTTTTGGTTTTTATCTTAAAAGTGAGAGTCGATTTTTTAACTGAATTACGTATTTGAGGTCTGGATAAAACGCTCATGGTCGTTAATAATTTCGTATTCAATAAAATCATAAAGCCTTATTATGGGGCTTTTACTGGTCTTTCTAAAGAAGTTTGGTGGCTCGCGCTGATTACATTGATCAACAGAGCGGGAACAATGGTCATTCCATTTCTTTCTCTTTATCTTACTCAAAACGAAGGGTTTTCCTTATCTCAAGTGGGTTGGATTATGACTGCCTTTGGTTTAGGCTCCTTACTTGGCACATGGATTGGCGGTAAACTAACCGATGCAATAGGCTATTATAAAGTCATGGCTTTTAGTTTGTCTGTTGCCGGGGTTATGTTTGTTACAATTCAGTTCTTACATGGCTTCTATCTTATTTGCGCAGGCATTTTCATACTAATGGCTGTTGCCGACATGTTTCGACCGGCTGTATTTGTAGCATTAAGTGCCTATAGCAAACCACAGAACAAAACACGTTCAGTGACACTTATACGTTTGGCCATCAACCTTGGCTTTTCAATGGGACCCGCTATTGGAGGATTAATTATTACCGGCCTGAGTTATGGCGCACTTTTTTGGGTAGATGGTACCACCTGTATTTTGGCTTCTATTTTACTATTGTGGATACTTAACCCCAAAAAGGCTAAAACTTTGGATGAGGTTAAAAACACCCATCCTAAGTCGGCCTATACTGATATTCCTTACTGGATCTTTTTTGTAGGATTGGTATTGTTTGGTTTTACCTTTGTGCAATACTTTTCAACGGTTCCTTTATTCTATAAAGAAATCCATCACCTGTCTGAATCTCAAATCGGGCTTCTTATGGCCCTTAATGGGTTCTTGATTTTCGCCTTTGAAATGCCATTGATTAAGTATTTTGAAACTCGCAGTTTCAGTATGATCGAGAATATTGTTATTGGTGCAGTGCTTACTTGTTTGAGTTTTGTATTTCTCATTATATCCAGTTGGGTAGGCATCTTAATTATTGGAATGATACTAATGACTTTTGGAGAAATGTTGGCCTTCCCGTTCTCTAATGCATTTGCCTTGAAAAGGGCCAAACGAGGGAACCAAGGAGAATACATGGCACTTTATAGTATTGCCTTTTCCGTGTCTCATATTTTTGGTCATAATACAGGAATGCAACTTGTTGATCGATTTGGCTTTGACAATACTTGGTATTTCACTGCTGGAATGGCAGCGCTATCTATACTTTTTCTATTCATCCTAAAAAAGAGGTTACGAAGTGAAGCTTTGGAAACATAATAAACTTTAGACCTTTCGTACCTCAAGAAAAGAAAAGAGGTAGTCCAGCTTTTATCACTGGCAATAAAAATCACATTATGGTCCATTCGGAGCGTCATCCTATGTTTGGATTCAGAAACTAGAACGGAATAATATTTTGTAGTTTAATAATTACAGAAGAAGAGAAGGGATTAAGATTAAGAGCCGTCATAGATCAATAAAGATCGTTCGCAATGATAATCCCCCTTCTCTCTGTTTACACTTTGAACAGTTCATTAGGCCTTAGAGCCTGTAACAAGGATTGATAAAGAATAAACAGTTGTTCTTCTGCTTTTAATTAACGTCAAAATAAAAGTAATATGAATCAGCCTGAGTACAAAACAGATTATTGTGGAATCGATGTTTCCAAGTCTACTTTCGATATGTTTTACCTGAACAAGAGCCATGTTTTTAAGAATGACGTTGAAGGTTTTTCTAAGATGAAGATGATCCTTCAAGAACATACACACTGTGTAATGGAAGCTACTGGGCCTTATTATATGAATTTGGCGGTTTACTTACACAACCATGGGGTTAAGGTGAGCGTGGTGAACCCTTTGGTAATAAAAAGGTTTTCCCAGATGCGAATGTTAAAGGCAAAAACAGACAAGGCAGATGCCAAGCTCATCGCACTGTATAGTGAGAAGGAAACTCCTGCACTGTGGCAAGCTCCAAAGCCAGTATTGGTACAAATACAGCAGGAGCAAGCTGTTTTGGAAGGACTACTCAAACAAGTGCGTATGCTGAAGAATCAAATGGAATCTATTCTGTCACAGCCTTATAAGAGCCAGAGTGCAGTGGTCGCACTGGAGTTGATGATTAGAAATGCAGAACGACAAGCTAAACTTATAGAATCCTCTATCCTTACGAAGGTAGAAGAGACTTTCCCGAAAGAGGTTGAGCTGATCACCAGCATACCTGGTATTGGTATAAAAACAGCGGTTGCATTACTTGTTGCTACAGATGCCTTTTCTAGATTCAATAATGGAAAGCAGGTCGCCTCCTACATCGGTATTTGCCCAAGAGTATACCAGTCAGGAAGTAGCGTCAAAGGAAAAGGGGCCATCACCAAAATGGGCGATGCCAGAATAAGAACTTTGCTGTACATGGGGGCATGCTCAGCCAAAAGATATAATCACGGATGCAAAAACTTATACGACAGATTGGTGCAAAATGGCAAGGCAAAGAAACTGGCATTAATAGCGGTGGCCAACAAACTCGTAAAGCAAGCTTATGCAGTCGTAAGCAACAATGAAATGTATAATCCAGAATATAATTTTGTTCTAAATAGAAATTAACCTTGACTTTTAACACAGTTCATTGCGAGAAATAAGCATTGCGAGAGCAAAAGCTTATGACGAAGCAATCTCTCGTACTACAAGTCAACATTGAGATTGCTTCAAGTGAACATAATCACTTCGAAACATTTCGGCAGGTTCGCAATGACGGTAAATTTCACTTTGTTATGTTTCCCCAACCCTTAGGTACATTATAAAGCAATTCGCCCTTTCTTATCTTAAGCGGGGAATCAATGTTATTGTGATAGAGTTGACCGGTGCCCAAGCCTTGCGGTAAAGTGAGATTGTATTGAGCAGTGAATTGAGTAATGGCATTTAAGCCAATATTTGCTTCGAGTATAGAGGTCATCCACCAACCAATATTTAGGCTTTCGGCTATTTCAATCCATTCTTGGCAGGAAAGAATGCCTCCCAATAAGGCGGGCTTCAGAATGATATACTGCGGATGAATGCGTTCCAAAAGTGCTCTTTTCTCTTCTTTCGTATTTACGCCAATGAGCTCTTCATCCAAAGCAATATCCAAAGGGCTTTCGGCACAGAGCGTTTTCATTAACTCGTATTGCCCAGATTTTATAGGTTGCTCAATAGAATGAATTTCCAAAGCAGCCAATTGCTCCATTTTTCCCATTACATCGGTTTCCGTAAAGGCTCCGTTGGCATCTACCCTCAATGTAATGTCATTAGCGGAATATTGTTCTCTGATACTTTCCAATAAGCCCAATTCCGTATCAAATTCGATGGCACCAATCTTCAGTTTGATGGTATTAAAGCCAGCTTTCAGCTTTTCATCAATCTGCTTTTGCATAAAGGCCTTCTCTCCCATCCAAATCAAACCATTGATTGGAATTCGGGTCTTCCCTTGTACAAATGGAGTATCAAAAATGATTCGCTTACCTCCATTAAGAAGATCGAGCAAGGCAGTTTCTAAGCCAAAGCGGACAGATGGTTTTTCAGTTGGAGTATTTGTCGCTATGAAGTGAAGCAGCCGCTCTGTTTCTTCGGGGAAATCTAATGTTGAAAGGGTATTTAGTAAAGTTCGAAGTTCGGTTTCATAATTAGTGCTATAGTCAATGCTCAGACCTTTTAGCGGACTGGCTTCTCCCCAACCAATACAATCAGGGTTTCCCTTTTCCCAAACCTTAATGAACCAAGTTTCCTTTTCGGTAAATGATCCTCGGCTGGTACCGGCTTCGAAACGAAACTTTAAAAGGTGCGGAATGACTTCGAACTGTAAGCGCATTACTTTCCTAATAAGCGCTTTACATACTTTCCTATAATATCGAACTCAAGGTTTACCTTATCACCCGCCTTCAATTGGTGGAAACAAGTATGTTCGTAGGTATATGGAATAATAGCCACTCTAAAGCTCCCTTCTTCTGAGTTGAAGCAAGTAAGGCTTGTGCCATTTACACAAATAGAGCCTTTTTCTACAGTTACATTTCCTAAACTAGGGTCGTACTCAAAGTCGAAGAGCCAGCTTCCGTCTTGTTCTTGCACTTGAGCAACTGTACCAATTTGATCCACATGCCCTTGCACCACATGACCATCAAAACGACCATTAGCCACCATACAACGCTCTAAATTAACTACAGTTCCTGTTTGCCAGTTGGCCAAGTTTGTCTTTTGAAGGGTTTCGTCAATGGCGGTTACCACATGAATACCGTCCTTCACTTCTACCACAGTAAGGCAAACACCATTGTGTGCTACACTTTGGTCAATTTTTAATTCTCCACTCAGGCTACTTTCTACAGAAAAGTGCACGTTTGTGCCCTCTTTTTCAACCTTAGTAATACTGCCTGTGGTTTCTATAATTCCTGTAAACATTATTTCTATAGTATTCTATTTTACACCTAACTCTGGGTATTTACCTGTTTTCGTTCTATAAAAGGCCTGCATCTTTTCAATGTCTTCTTCTACATTTCCTGAAGGATAAATGGTTGGGCCAATGCCTGCTATTTTATGCTTATAGTCTAAAAATCCCAACACAATGGGCACTCCTCCTTTAATCGCAGTATAGTAAAAACCGGTTCTCCATTCAGGAACATATTTTCTGGTTCCTTCTGGTGTTACCATAACCGCCAGTTCTTCTCGGCTTTGAAACAAACCAGCCATAGCGTCTACCGTGCTCTGACGTTTTTCTCCTGGCTTTTTGGGTGATCGATCAATTGGAATTGCCCCCATGCTCTTCAGCATCCAGCCCAACGGCCCTACCATAAATTCCTTTTTAATGGTATAATTCAACGGTACTTCCAGTAAATAAAAAGCTGCTCTCGCATACACAAAATCCCAATTACTGGTATGTGGCGCTGCGGTAATTACTACTTTCTTTACTCCCTCAGGAAACTTCCCTTCGAGTTTCCATCCCGTAATCCAAAATAAAAATCTTGAAAATAGCTTCATCATTTGGCTAAGGTTGAAGGTTGAATTTTTTGTTTTGCTTTAGATAAGAGTTTAATCACTGAAGGGTCGTCTTGATGTGTATCAAAAAAATGATGGGTCGATTCGTAACCAATCTTATAAATTTCATGTGCCTTTTTCATGTCAAAAGTCGTGTATTTTCTTAGCGAAGTAGGCTCAATAAGAATATCGCAATGCTCTTTACTTGCGGAAACATTCGCATTGATACTTACCATAGAAATACGCTCTATCATTCGCTTTGGTCCTCCCAATTCATTTTCACGAATTACTGGTGCTACACTCACTCCAATCACGACATCGCATGTACCTCGTAAAACCTCCGATGGTAGATTGTTCACAATTCCACCATCTACATATGCTTCCTCTCCTATTCTCACTGGGTCGAAGATAAAGGGAATACAGCTTGAAGCCATCATAGCTTTTACCAAAGGCCCAGAAGAAAACACATGTTTTCGGCCTTCATTCAAGTTTGTAGCAACAATTTGTAGTGGAATTTGGGCATTATCGAAGGTGTCTTCCTTAAAGAATTTCTTAAAAACCTCCTCGCTTTTATTCATGTTAATAAGCCCTGTAAGACTAAAAGCAGGCCATATAATTTTGAATAGATTGGTTTTTGCTATCAGCTCTAGGGCTTCAGTTGGTGTATAGCCATGTGTGTAAAAAGCACCGGCAATCGAACCTGCGCTTGTGCCCGAAACCGCATTGATTTCGATACCAAGTTCATCTAGCGCTTGCAATACGCCAAAGTGGGCAAATCCGCGAGCGCCTCCACCCGATAAAGCAATTCCTGTTTTCATGTTATAGTACTTCTGACAATGGGAAGGTACGGTCTAGCCTTACTCCTTTTTCTGTATTTTTGACTGTACAACATTCATTTACTGAGTCGTGTTCAAGAAAAAGAACGTATTCGTTGTCGGCTGCTTCTTTTAAAAACTTTTCTTTTTCAGAAAGTGTAAGTAACGGACGTGTATCGTAGCCCATCACATAAGGTAATGGAATATGGCCAGTAGATGGTAATAGATCTGCCATAAAAACAATGGTTTTGTCTTTATACTTGATCTTAGGAATCATCTGCTTGTCAGTATGACCATCGGCCAAGAAAATATCGAATTGAGAAAAAGGAGATTTTCCATTGAGAGGCACTTGATTTAAATGTCCGCTTTCTTGAATGGGTAAGATGTTTTCTTTTAGAAAAGATGCCTTCTCACGTGCATTAGGTTCGGTAGCCCATTTCCAATGATCAGCATTGCTCCAATATTTTGCATTTGGGAAATGTAGTTGCAGCTTATCTTGGTTGTCTCCCACATAGTCTACTCCACCACCGCAGTGGTCGAAGTGCAAATGGGTTTGAAACATATCGGTTATATCATTGGGCGAAAAGCCAGCTTTCTTCAACGAACCATCTAAACTGGCGTCTCCATGTAGATAGAAATGGCTGAAGAACTTCGCATCCTGTTTGTTGCCAATGCCATTGTCAATCAAAATCAGCTGATTTCCATCTTCAATTAAAAGACAGCGCATGGCCCAAGTGCACATATTATTTTCATCGGCAGCATTAGTCCGTGTCCAAAGTGATTTGGGTACTACGCCAAACATGGCACCACCATCGAGTTTAAAAAAGCCTGTATCTATTACATGTAATTTCATAAGCA
>CENR01029286.1_pt1 | contig 18788 bp, 16 predicted proteins | sample 530181 | NCBI WGS metagenome assembly CENR01 (sample SAMEA2619677, study PRJEB7988) | marine metagenome | biome: marine biome (ENVO:00000447); feature: surface water layer (ENVO:00002042); material: "saline water (ENVO:00002010), including plankton (ENVO:xxxxxxxx)" | depth 5 m | reverse complement strand
CTCCGCTATTGCCGTTGGCTTCTTGTTTAAAATCAAGTGTCAATTCAAAATCATCATAAAAGTCTTCCGTAGAAAGATAACCGTATTGGGCAGCAGGGCCACTTTCGCAAACCAGCAGTCCATCTTCTACATACCATTTTTCTTCACCGTGATTCACCCAACCATCTAAATTTTCACCGTTGAATAATTCAATGGTATTTGATTTTGGAGTGCATCCTGCAAAAAAGAGTGATAAAGCGATTGTAGCAATCGAATATTTGGGATTAAATCTCATAAAGCGTATCTAGTTTGGCCTATGGGCAAATTGAAAAAAATATCTAGCGCTGAATGTAAAGAATTACTCGGTTAAAAACGAAAGAAAATAGCTGACTGGTTAAATCACAATTAATTCTCGCTTTCGAGATTCTCTAAAAAACTCTTCAAATCATTTAGCCTTTCTTCGACTTCGATTTTTTGAAGGGCAAAAGCTTCGTCTTGTTTTACATTATTAGAATAATGTGCCCAATGCTTCTGCGCTTTTTTTAACACACGAGGTGTGATATTAAATTCTTTATGATCAAGTAAGTCTTCGGCTATTTTTGACACCTTAAAGCTTCCAAAAAGATAGAGTTTAAAAAGGTCTACGTAATTATTGCTTACATCAAATCCTTCAAGAGACATTAAAAGATCACCGAGAATTTCTTTGTTTTCTTTCTTATCAAATGCTTCGAAAAGTGGGGATAAAGCCGCTGAATTATCTTCCACCAAGCCTAAGGTTCTGGCAGCCATAAAGCGTGTTTCAGGGTTAGGATCGTTGAGCAAAGCAATCATTGCATTTACTACTTCTTCGGAACCGATACTTCCTAAATAATTTGAAGCATTGAAGCTTTTGTCGTTTAGCTCGCCTGTAAGTTCTTTCAGTGCATTAGTGATTTCTATGGTCATTTGAAGGATTGGTTAAGCTTCGAAATTACATAAAATACTAGTAAGCACAATTGATCAACAAACGAGTAATTGCATTATCAATACTATTAGTCTTTAACACATTGGAAAGCTGATCTCATAGGAAGTACCTTCTCCCTTTTTCGACTTAAGATTACAAGTGCCATTTAGCAGCTTTATTCTGCTGTCAATATTATTAATCCCAAATGTTGATTTAGTTTTTTTAATAGTTGACAGGTCGAATCCACAACCATTATCTTTAATTAGAATGTTGACAATGTTCTCTTGTTGAGTCATAGAAACGAGACAGTGCGTGGCCTGTGCATGCTTAATCATGTTATTGAACACTTCCTGCATAACCCTATAGATAGTCATGTATTTATCATCCGATATTTGGTCAGAATCAATCTGATATTCAAAGTCAACTTTTATGCTGGCCAGTGAACGAATATCTTCCATCAATTCATTCAATGCTAGCTTCATTCCGATATTCTGAAAAGCATTAGGTACAAGTGAATGAGCTATATTTCGAACCTCGTCTACGGAATTCTTTAAATGCTTCCTAGTTTTATCCATAAGAGCACTGTACTCTTCATTTACGTTTTGGCTTTTCTTAATCAGTAAATCTAAGGTCAGCAAGCTTATTGTTAAAGTTTGAACCACTCCATCATGCAAATCTCTGGCAATCCTTGTTCTTTCTGTTTCCGCCCCTTTAATAATGGCATTAACGTAATTTCGCTCCATTTTATACCTATCCATGTACCATTGATGTCGTTCAATAGAGTATTCAATAGATTTCATTAGGTCTTTTGGTTGATAGACTCCTTTGACTAAATAATCTTGGGCTCCGCTCTTAATAATCTCTTTAGCTGTTTCTTGATCTTCAAGGCCAGTAAGAACAATAATTGGAAACTTCGGTGAACAACTCATAAGTGACTCAAAGCTTTTAATACCGGTGGTGTCGGGTAGTGTTAAGTCTAGAAAGGCCAAATCAAATGTTTCGCTCTTTAACAATTCTCTAACTTCTAATGAAGTAGAAAGTGCAGTTACATTGGAATCTGAAAGTCCTATCAATCGGAGGTATTCATTGAAAAGAAATACATCATTTTCATTATCCTCAATGAGTAAAATGTCCATAGTACATTATTTTAAGTTCGTAGTTTGGCCTAATAGATTTATGTCTATCGGCAATTTTCTATGCTTTTGGTATAGTAAAATAAAAAGTTGTGCCCACTCCTTTTTCAGAATCAATCCAGATTTGGCCATTATGTTGATTAACGACTCTTTTACATAGCGCCAAACCAATTCCATTACCTTCATATTGAACCCTTGAATGTAGTCTTCTGAAAGGCTCAAAAATTGACTCATGGTACTCAGGGTCTATTCCAATACCGTTATCAGATATTTCAAATAAATATACTCCTTCATTCAGCTTCCAATCTATGCGAATTTCCGGAGTAGAATTTGTTTTTTTAAACTTGATGGCATTTGAAATTAAGTTCTGAAAAAGAATGTTGATTCTTCTCGAGTCACATTGTAGAGTAGGTAGTTTGTCTTTTATAGTAATATTGACTTTGGATTCATTGATACTCGTAGTGAGGTCCTGCTCTAATTCACGAAACATGGCATCGAGATCCGTCATTTCAATTATCAAATCGTTGTTTTCTAGTCTTGAAAAAGAAAGTAGATCTGATATAAGGCCTTTCATGCGTCCAGCCCCTTTTTCAATAATTTCTAAGTATTTTTCACAGTTCTCGTCAACTTCACCAATTTCCATTCTGAGCAATTGAATGAAGCTGGTAATGGTTCTTAAAGGTTCTTGTAGATCGTGTGAGGCAACGTAGGCAAATTGCTTTAGTTCATCATTTTTCTTTTCTAGAAGCTCATTATATAACATCATAGATTCTTGAATCTGGATGTCTAATGTGTGGTCTTTTACTGCCCCTCTAACAACAATTACATTACCCGATTTATCAAATACACACTCTCCTTTTACGTGAATATGTTTTACCTTCTCTCCTATTTTGATTTTATGCTCAACATTGAAGTCTACTCCATTGGTTACGGTTTTTTCAATGGCTTTTTGAATTCTTTTTAAATCATCTGCATGAATGTAGTCAATATAGTTCTGTACAGTGAGAATTTTATCAGGGTTATATTCTCTTTCAAATAAATCATAGGTGCCTTTTGACCAATATAAATCATCAGTAGATACAAACCATTCCCAACTTCCTACTTTCGAAAGTTGTTCGGTTGTTTCAAGAAGGCGGGTTTTGCTTTTGAGTTTATGCTGAAGTTGATAACGATCAGTTATTAATCTGCCTTCTGGAATAAGTAAAGTTACTTCCCCTTTTTCATTAAGGATTGGGCGTATCGAAAAATCAACGGTCTCTCTAACATTAGCACCAATTACATGAGTATCAAACCTTATAAACTCGCCTTTTGCAGCCTTTTGAACCGATGAAATAAGGTTTGTTCTATCTTCCTCTTCTTGATATAAATCAGAAATTTCCCATATTTTTTTCCCAATAAGCTCATCTCTGGTTTTGCCGGAAAATCGAGTAATGGCTTTGTTTACTTCAATGAGCGTTCCATCGGTCTTCATCAACCCAATGAACTGAAACGTATTGTCAAAAATGCCCTGAATTTTAGTCTGCTGATCTTTTAGTTCATCTTGGAGTAATTTGGCTTCAGAAACATCTTTTACAAAAGAAATAACAGTCTTCTGACCATCCATCTTTTCTCCCATAAACACGCTAAGCTCAGCCCAAAGCACTTTTCCTGATTTTTTAATATATCTTTTACTAATCTTATATTGATCGACTTCGCCATGAATCAGACTATTAAATATCACTTTATTATCTTCAACATCTTCAGGGTGGGTAATCTGAGCAAAATTCATCTTTACCAATTCTTCAATAGTATAACCTAATAAGTCACAGAAAGCCTTATTTACTTTAATAATCTGCCCCTCACTAGTTACAAGTGCTATACCTATTACCGGGTTGTTAAAGATTTGGTTAAAAATGACTTTCATAAAAAGTGTCGATCATTGACTAGCATTATAAATTAAACTAAACATAAGCATATTTAAGCACAAAATCACACTCAATTTTGCGTAATGATTGCTTAATTACCACAAAAGGACTTATGTTTAAAAACGCTTGAAACTTATTACCGAAGGTTATACATTAGGAAACTGATCGTTACAGTATGATAATTGACCCGACCGTTATTGCTATACCCGTTTATTTTCTTTTGATAGGAATTGAGCTCATTGTACATCGCGTTCAAGCAGTAAAATCATACCGCCTTAATGATGCCATAACAAATATTAATTGTGGTGTAACCTCACAAGTAACAGGAGCTTTTCTCAAAGTATTGAGCATAGGAGTTTATACTTTAATATTTGAGAAATTTAGAATAATAGAATTGCCAAACACAGCTCTTGTTTGGATAATGGCATTTATAGCTTACGACTTTTTCTATTACTGGGCTCACAGAATGAGTCATCAAGTAAATTTGTTTTGGGGTGGCCACAGCGTGCATCATCAAAGTGAAGAATATAACCTTTCTGTTGCCTTGCGGCAGAGTTCAACCCAAACTATTTGGACATTTGCCTTCTATATACCCATGGCTATTGTAGGTGTTCACCCTATTCTTTTAGTTTCGGTTTCAGGGTTCAATTTGCTATATCAATTCTGGATACATACCGAGTCGATCAATAAGTTACCCGAATGGTTTGAGGCAGTTTTTAATACGCCATCACACCATAGGGTTCATCATGCCAGAAATCCAAAATACATTGATAAGAACCATGCTGGAACATTTATAGTTTGGGATAAACTATTCGGCACATTTAAAGCTGAAGAAGAAAGACCTGTTTACGGTATCACAAAAAACCTCAACAGTTGGAACCCAATTTGGGCAAATATTGCGCATTATTCCGACATGTGGAGTGATGTCAAAACTATTCCAAAGTGGAGTGATAAGTTCAGATATGTTTTTGAAAAACCAGGCTGGTTACCAGATTACATGGGTGGATATAGAGCACCAGAAGAAGTTGATTTAATTAAGTATAGAAAATTTGACACCCATACTGCTGCCAAACTAAACGTTTATGTATTGGTGCAGTACATCATTTTACTGGCCGGAACAGCCATGTTCCTTTTCAATTTAGATAAGATGGGCACCTCAGATAAGCTAATTTTTGCGGGAGTTATTATTTACTCGGTAGTAAGCTTTGGTGCTTTATTTGAAAACCGTAATTGGGGTTTCGCCATGGAATCGTTAAGGTTGATTTTTTTAGCACTCACAGCGTTCTATGCATTTTTTGGCCTTAATCCCGATCCCATAATGATTACAGTAGCAGCCGCTATTCTTATCATGTTTCAAATTTGGTTGATGCTGGTGCGCAAAGTACCTTTGCCAGCCAAATCCCAATTGAAATGAAGTCATCAAAACTGGTTGTAATTATTCTCTCATTCTCATTACTTATCACAGCTTGTACAAAAAAAGCAGATGTTGGTGATTTCGATTCTGCAAAATGGATTGGAGATCAAAACGGCTGTTTAAACCAAAGGGCTGAAATGGTACAGGACTTAATTAAAATCAAGCCGAACCTATTGGCCTTATATCATAAATCAATAATAGAAGTATTGGGTAAGCCCGATGCTGAAGAACTTTATGAAAGAAGTCAAACTTATTATTGGTACTATATTGATCCTTCTCCTAAGTGCGACCAACCTTCGGAAAACCCTAGAAAATTATCGATTCGTTTTACTGCAATGGGCATAGCCAACGAAATTGATATTAAGTAGCGATAAATGGATTTTCCTAATAACAGCTGTAAAACGCGGTATTACCACCTAAAAAATCCGTTATTCTATTTATTATAAAATAATATTTTACAATTCGGGAAAATTACCTAATTTAATGGTGCCTATCAATCTAGCAATGATAGGTGCTAACAAGCTTTAAGCCCTCTGTTTTCGAATGGAGTGTGTTAGTTTAATTAAACTAAGTTTAAGTTAGTTTTAGTTTTATAGGTAGTTTATGTGAAGGTTAGTCTCTCCTCAGGCTAACCTTCCGCTTTTAAACGCACCTCGTGATCAAAAATTTCTATTTGACCAGCTTTATACAAGCCTCCTAAAATTTTCTTGAAGTTCTTTTTACTCATACCCAGCTTATACTTAATTTCTTCTGGGTTACTTTTATCTCCTAATGCCAAGCTACCAGTGGCTTTAATTTTATCCAACACAACCTGGCTCATATCTTTTACGGCTTCGTAACCCTGTTTTTGTAGTGAGATATCTATTTTACCATCTTCTCTAATGGCCTTTACATAGGCAGTACGCTCGTCACCAAGCTCAACATGGTCAAAGATTTCGTTATGGAAAATCAAACCTTGAAAGGTTTTGTTGATGATTACCTTATAACCCAAAGTTGTTTCTTGCCAAATTAGGATATTGACCTTCTCTCCTTCTTGTAATTCATCATTATGCTGGCTAAGAAAAGGGCCTATCTTAGAGGTTCCAATCATACGATTGGTTTTAAAGTCTAGAAGCACCTTAACAACGTACTTTCTACCCGTCTCCATTTTTTGGCCTTGTTCTTTAAAAGGAACCATTAAGTCCTTTTCTAAGCCTATGTCCATAAATGCACCTACGCTTGTAACTTGTTTTACTTCTAAACTAGCAATATCACCTACTTTAGCTAAAGGCTGAGCAGTAACCGCTACAGGTCGACCAAGTGAATCAACGTACACAAACACTTCAATTTCATCTCCAATACTGGTATCTGAAGGCACATATTTCATTGGCAAAAGGATATCTTCTTCGCCATTAGTTAAGTATAGACCAAAATCTACTTCACGAGCTACTTTTAATATGTGATTTTTACCTATTTCCATGCCCATTATGATTTATCTTTTAACTAATTTGGTTTACAGATCGACAAAGTTATGATTAACCCATCGTGTTTTAGGTATAATAGACAAAAAATAAACGCAGTAATATTTTATTGCTTACTTCTAATCCCTATGCATATACATGGCCAAAAAGCTTATTTGGCCAGCGAATCCTTTGATCCAAGTCCGAGAAATGAAGATAGGGTCAGACTTGCCTTCTACAATGTAGAAAACCTTTTCGATTACTTTGATGATAGCTTAACGATAGATGAACAGTTTTTACCTCAAGGAGATCATTATTGGACCAAAGCACGCTACACTGAAAAACAGAATAAGTTAGCCAAAACAATTCTGGCTATGGGTGGATGGGATGCCCCTGAGTTAATTGGCTTTTGCGAAGTTGAAAATAGGTATGTATTAGAGTCGCTGACACAGTTTACTCAGCTCAAGTCGTTAGGTTATGAAATCATACATAAGGACTCTAGAGATGCTAGAGGAATTGATGTCGCTGCTATTTACAGGCCCGATAAGCTCAAATTATTAAATTATGAGTACTACCAACTTGACTTTCCTTTCGACACAGCTAGTCGTACACGCGATATTTTACATACGGTAATGGAGTTGCCAAATCAAGACACCCTGCATTTTTTTGTAAATCATTGGCCTTCTAAATTTGGAGGTGAATTTGAAACACAACCTAAGCGTATGTTCGCTGCTCAATTTGTCAGAGCAAAGGCTGACTCATTGCTAAAATTAAACCCTAATACTCATATTGTGATTACTGGTGACTTTAATGATGAACCTGGAGAGGAAAGTATGCTGAATGGACTAGGCGTAAATACTGACATGAATGCGCTTAAACCTACAGACCTTTTCAATTTAATGTACGACCTACGGTTTATAGCTGGTACTCATAGTTTTGAAAACAAATGGGGAATACTGGATCAGTTTGTGGTTTCTGGCAATTTATTACTGAAACAATCTAGAACACGCATACGTGATCGAACGGCTCAAATATTCGATATGGACTTCTTAATTATGGAAGGCGCTACTGGAGCAAGAAGACCATTTAGAACCTATCAAGGGCCAAAGTACATTGGAGGTTATAGTGATCACCTGCCCATCATTCTAGACTTAATTTTAGCTTATTAAGTGTTAAATATAACCATCCAATTGCCAGACTATAATTCCATATACCACGAACCTTAAAATTCGGAATGAGGAGTAAATGAAATACTTTTTAGCTGGATACGACATTGAACCCGTAAACAAGCTGATGAGTGAAAATGGAAGTGGGGTTAAAGCGGCAACGATAATAAATCCTCCCCCATACTGTTCATAGCGCCTCTGAAATTTGCGTAGTCGTCTTTTAAAAATACGGTGAAAGAACTTCTTGGTACTGATCTTTTTTCCAACCCAATAATTAACCCAACCGGCAAAAAGTGAAATAACTGTCATTGTAGCTACAATTCCCGTATAAACCATAATTGGATCATCAATGGACCATATCATAAAAAGTTCTGGAGGCAATATGCCCACGAAAATTTCGGAGATAAGGAAAATAACGAGCATAAGCCCATAATCATCTGAAACCCAATGCTCGATGGCGTCATGCTGTTCTTGAAAATAACTCTTAAAAAGTATAATGGCGAGAACCAAAACAGCCAAATATAAAAAGCCCTTAATCAGGTTTTTAGTAAAGTAGTTATAGAAACCCTTTTTCTGCTTTTTCATCTGCTGAAACTAATCAACTTAAGACTTATTTAGATCTTGCTGGCAACCTTGGAATGGTCAATATTTCATTCTGACGACCATCAATGTACCAAACACCCGATTTATCGAAAAAGGCCTCTTCTTCCAACATTATTCGAATTTCTTTTTTCCATTCTTGAATATATGTTGCAGCATTCAATTCAATTGAATAGGCAGTATTAAGATGCAAAGGGTAATCGCCTGTAACTGGTACGCCTCCTTGCGAATCCCACATACCCAAGGTAGTGCCTGATGCGTGACCATGATACCCAATTGGATGGGTATAAATTGAAGGTTTTATACCTTCAGCAATGGCTTGTTCGCGAGACATTTTTAGTACTTCGTTGCCCGTTCTTCCCTCTTTAAAATTATTGGTGAAAATATCTTGAAGACGATTTCCATTTTTAAATGCTGTTTGTAAATATAGAGGTACTTCTGTTTCACCTGGGCGTAAAACATAGGCATGCTGCTGCTGGTCAGTGTTGAGCCTTAAATAAGTAATTCCGAAATCGCAATGCAAAAGGTCGCCCGGAAGTATAACATTCTTCTCTGGTCGTTTAGAAAAAGTGCGTAAATGATCAAAGTTTTCTGGATCGGCCCTTTGTACATCAACTGTGGGGTGAAACCATGTTTGAAGACCAAGTTCTACCACTTTATCGCGCATCCACCATACTACATCTTCAGTAGTTGTTACTCCGGGGGTAATTACTTTGTCGGAAAAGGCTTCTTGGATAATCATATGTGAAATTCGAACGATATGCGGATAAATTGCCATTTCGGCTTCTGTCCGGGTTTCTAACCAACCAATAGCTACTTTTTCTGCCGAGATGATTTTTGCTTGATCTTTCTTGTCTAAAGCAGCAGTAAACTCTTCTAAATCGGTGGCTACTACCCCGTCTGTAATTCCAAAATACTTAGATTTATTGACAGCAATTTTCTTTGGGTTTCTTTCACGAATAATTTCAGCTACTCTTGCCCATTGGTCGGGTTGTTCTTCAGGGTTCCAAGCACTTTTAAAGCTTGAGCCTACATCGTAACGGGCTACGGCAATCGATTCAATTCCTTCCTTTTCCCCACGATCGAACATGATTAGAATTGTTCTTCTTCTAGCCGCTAGCCAAGTTGCTGGCAATAAAGTCTTGATTACGGGATCTTCGTTGTATTCACGAGACATCACTACCCACATGTCCACTCCCTCTCTTCTCATGATGCTTGGGAGGTAATTCTGAATTTTATCTTCCAGTAACCGATCAATAGTTTCGGCCCTGTCTTTCATAGAAAGAATGTGAGTACTATTGGCTTGAGCGTGTGCGGATGAAATGGCAAAGGCCAGAAAGGCAAGTGTCAGAAATTTCTTCATGGTTTAAGGTTGTTTCCTAAAGCTATACAGATTTCCACTATAGACAAAACCTAAAACCATTGTAGACTAAAGAATCCTTCTTACTATTTCGATTTCTTCATGCCAAACTCTTTTTCGTAATATTCCATTATGGGTTGAAATGGGCCATATTTATGCTGCTCTGCAGAAAAAGTGTCTGTCCATGGACCATAAGGTGTGGAAACAGGTTTAAGCTTTTTATCAGGAAAATCGAGCTCTTTATTCGCCTTTTCTGGTCGGTCGAAACTGTTGATATATGCCGCTACATGATAAGCTTCTTCATCGGATAAAACAGGGTTGTCCCAGGTGGCTTGTAAATATGGCATGTTGCCCTTTATAAATTCTGCTGCCGTAATTACTCTGTGCATTCCAGCGCCATCATTAAAGGTATCATTGCCCCAAAGTGGCGGGTATTGATAGAGGCTGTTTTCATTAGGTCTTACCCCTTGGCCATCGGCACCATGACAGCTTACACAATTTTTTTCATAAATAGTTTTCCCAGTTAACAGATCAGCCTTTACCTTAGGTAATTGGACCTTAACAAAGCCTTTATAAATATCAACTTTTTCTTCAGGCACATCTTCACTCAGCCACTTGATATAAGCAATCATGGCTTTCATTTCTAAGCTGGTTTCAGGTAATGAATCACCGTTCATGCTACGCTGCATACAACCATTGATTCGCTCTTCAAGAGTGCCTATTTTATTCTCCCTTCCTCTAAACTGAGGGAATCGGTTAAAAACCCCAACAAAAGAGCCTGCGCCAGGTTTGGTGCCAGCCTCTAAATGACAATTCTGACAAGTGAGGTTATTGCCTGCCAAACGCTTTTTTTCGTCAGCGGACAGTGGCCCAATATACTGTGGTGTTTTGGTGATCAATTCATGACCAAACCTAATCAATGAAGCCTGACTTTCGCCTTCTAAGTCAGTAAGTACCGAACGGGGCTTCCATTTGGTGGGGTCTACTTTTTTTGAGTGAAATGCTTCTGGATTAAATTGAAGCATCAAAACAAAAGCAATTAGAACTACTAAAACCGACAATATCAGTTTCAGTATTTGACTAATCGCTTTTATTCCTTCAATAGGGTTCATTTTCCAATTTTAGAAAATGTAACTCAAAATCAAGTCAGAATGAAAGAAATCGGCACGATTAATTAGATAAGCGGAATTTGAAACCGTTTCTCCGGCCAAAAATCGTCCGGCCACATAGAGTTCTGCCGAAAAACCACGTAACTTATTTTTAGGGCTATACTTAATTGAACCATCTAAATGAGCAGTAGATGGTACTTGATATTTATTCTTAGAAGCATCTGTTGGATTTGGCAAACTATGGTAGCCTAAACTTGAAAACATATTAAGCTTATAGTTTTCTTGATCTAAACTACTTTCCCATTTCACAACTACAGCTGTAACATCACTAATCCCTTCCACTCTAGTTCTTCTTTGGAAAGTATAAAAAGGCTCTTTCCCCCATTCTCTAGGCAAAAGTAGTCGACTTCCATCTCCAATTCTTGTGAAGGCCAAAGACAAAGCGCTTTTTGAAATGTCCTTCTTTACCATGAACCCAAAACCACTCGCAGATTCATCTTGCTTGTACTGAAGAATGCCAGAATTATTCCCTCCATCTCCTACTTTGGTTTGGTAAATAAACTGACCAGCAATATGCCAATCCTTATCCTCTCCTACATCAAATTTAGCTTCTGTAAAAATTGTGTTCGAAATATTGTCGGTGTAATAATTCCAAAATGCTAAATCTAGACCACCCGAGAATCGGTAGCCTAATTTTGTAATGGCTACAAAATTGGAATTAGTATCCGTCCAGTATTGACTACCGCTGCCGTCTGTTCCCACACCAAGGCCTCCTGCCCCTATGGTATTACCAATATTCTCGAAATCTCCTGAAAATCGAGAAGCAATTCTGTCAATGAATGCGGCTTCGGCATTAAAACCTACCAAGGGTTGATACTTATACCAAAGTCCTTTTAGCGCATTTGGAAATGGCCAGCCCTCTCCATTTATGGTTGGTGAGTCTTCGATAAACCTACCCACTCTAATCAAATGACTATCGAACTTAAAATCGAGATAAAGTTCAGGTAAACTAAATTCTGCTGAGCCAGACATTAGCCTACTGTTCCAAAGGTTGGCTTCATAAATCGGCCCTGAACCTGTTGTTTGATCTCTTTTGTCAATTCCGCCTGTGCCATAATGAATCAATCCATTTCCAGAAACCCCAAATTTAAGCCAGTCGCGCAGCTAAATATGATAGCCAACTTTACCATAAGATGTTAGGATAGAGAAATCTTCTAAGTTTCCTTTATTAGAGGTTTGCATATAACGAGTGGTAACTGATCCAGACCAAAAACCACGTTCCCTTTCTCCTTCTTGGGCTAAAGCTGTAACAAATGGAAGGTTAAAAAAGCAAATCAAAAATAAAGAACGAGTCCGTTTCATAGTTTCTAATGTGGTAGTTTATGTCTTATTTTTCCGTAAACAAAAGTGCCCAAAAGCCCCGATGCGATGGCCACGAAAATAACAAACACACCATTACCAGCCAAAATAAACATAGGGCCAGGGCAGGCTCCGGTTAACGCCCAACCAAAACCAAAGATGATTCCGCCAAGTAAGTAACGCCAAATTGAGAGTTTCTTTGGTGCTATGATAATAGGTTCGCCCTTGGCATCTTTCATTTTGGTTCGCTTGATAATTTGAGTGATGATCACCCCTAAAACTACAGCAGAGCCGATAACTCCATACATGTGAAAAGACTGAAAACGAAACATTTCATAAATCCTGAACCATGAAATTAATTCAGCCTTGGTAAGTACAATACCGAATACAGTCCCTAATATTAAATATTTAAAGTATTTCATTATCAGTAATTTAAGTAGGTAATATTAAAGGAAGAACAAAGTAGGTAATGGTGAGGCCACCGATAAAGAAACCAATGACCGCGATTAAAGAAGCAGGCTGTAAATCGCTCAAACCTGAAATGGCATGTCCTGAGGTGCAGCCGCCCGCATAGCGTGTTCCGAAGCCAACACAGAAACCACCTAAAACAATAAATATTAATCCTTTCAGTGTGAGCAGCGACTCGAAACTAAAAATGGACATTGGCACAATGTCGGCACCAGGGTTTTCTAATCCGTAGCCTTGAAGTTCAGTTATGGTTTTCTCTGAAAGCGCAATAGCATCACCGGAAGACAGGTATTGACTAGCAATGAATCCACCCAAAATAGCTCCTATGGCAAACACCAAGTTCCAGGTTTGTTTTTTCCAATCGAAATCGAAGAAATCGCATGACTTGCCTGCGCCAAACATGGAACAGATGGTTCTGAAGTTTGCAGAAAAACCAAAGCTGTTTCCGAAATAAATCAATGCAAACATTAATAATGCAATAGCCGGACCTGCAATCCACCATGGCCAAGGAGAGCTAACAATCTCAATAATATTATTCATAAGAAATCTAGACGTGAGTAAAAAAGAAAACCAGCTACCCTTGATCTAATAGAGATCAAAAGTAGCCGGAAGAATACTGTTTTAAGCTTTATTTAGTTATTTAAGCGTTGTAGGGCAAACGAAATTTGTAATTGGTAAATCGGTTTCGCTTATGGCCTTAAAGCCACCTGCCACATCAATCACTTTATCAAAACCTCTAGATTTAAGGATTGAAGAGAAAATCATAGAGCGATAACCTCCCGCACAATGAATGTGATAGGTTTTGTCTTTGCTGATTTTATCCATATTCTCATTAATGTAATCAAGAGCTACGTTTTCAGCACCTTCAATATGTTCAGCAGAATACTCTGTTGGTTTTCTCACATCAAGTACATTCAAATTACCAGACTTAAACTCTTCTGCCAATTGGGTAGCCGGAATAGATTCAATCGTGTCAATCTCTTTTCCTGCCTTTCTCCAAGCCTCAATTCCGCCTTTTAAATAACCTAACGTGTTATCATAACCTACCCTTGATAAACGAGTTACCACTTCTTCTTCCCTGCCCTCATCGGCCAAGAAAATGATAGGTTGTTTTAAGTCGGTAATTAGAGCACCAACCCAAGGAGCAAAACTTCCATCTATACCAATGAAGATAGAATTAGGAATAAATCCATCTTTGAAATCAACTTGATTTCTGGTGTCTAAAATTAATGCTTCCTGATGGTTAGCAATGGCTTCAAAAGTATCTACATCTAAAGGAACACTTCCTTTTTCAAGAATTTCGTCTAATCCAGAAACTCCAGTCTTATTCAACATTGCATTTTTCTGGAAATATTGCGGTGGAGGCAAAATACCTGTGGTAACTTCTTTAATAAATTCTTCACGTGTCATGTTCGCGCGAAGAGCGTAGTTCATTTTCTTTTGATTCCCCAATGTATCAGAAGTTTCTTTACTCATGTTTTTACCACAAGCCGAGCCTGCACCGTGTGCTGGATAAACAATTACATCGTCAGGTAAAGTCATGATTTTATTTCGAAGGCTATCGAACAACATGCTCGCTAAATCTTCTTGGGTTAAATCAGATTTAACCGCCAAATCGGGTCTACCCACATCACCAATAAAGAGAGTATCGCCACTAAATAGCGCTACCTCTTTTCCATTCTCATCTATCAATAAATAACTTGAGCTCTCTTGAGTATGGCCTGGAGTATGTAGCACTTTAAATTTCACATTTCCCAATTCAAAAATCTCACCGTCTTTGGCCTCATGAATATCAAAACTGGTTGTTGCATTTGGGCCATATATAATGGTAGCCCCAGTTTTATTGGCCAAATCTAAATGGCCAGAAACAAAATCGGCATGGAAATGCGTTTCGAAGATATACTTAATTTTTGCTCCATTCTTTTCAGCCTTATCTATGTAAGGTTGGGTTTCACGAAGCGGATCAATAATTGCCACTTCTCCATTGCTTTCAATATAGTAGGCTCCTTGAGCCAAACATCCGGTGTAAATTTGATCTATTTTCATCTTTTTATATTTTCTTTTCCTTGGTACTTAATCAGTACTATATTTTTAACAATTACTATGTTTTTTCGTTCGCTTGCACGGCTAAATTTGCGTGCTGATTTTTAAAATCCTCTGATATACAATATGTCACAGCTTCATCGGTAGTCATAAAGAAAATTTCAGAAGCCTTTTCGCTAAACAAGTGATTTCTATGGAAGGCATCGCGCACTGGACCAATTACTTCCGAAAAAATCAACTCTATTTCTTTCTTCTTCAAAGTATCAATCAAGTCACGAATGCCATCAATGCCAGTGGCATCAATGTATGATACTGGGCCTGCATCTATGATTACTTTTTTTAGTTTTCCTTCTCTCTTTTGTATTTCATTCAAAATCCATTCTTTAATGGTTTGAATATTTACAAAAGCAAATGGGGCATCAATTCTGATGATAAGTAGGTGTTCCCAAGATTCTAAATCTTTAAACCTTTTTTCATTTCGGTATTCTGTAAAGCCTTTTATTCTACCTAAAACAGCCATATGTGGGTTTGCAGCTTTAAAAAGTAATAGCAAGATTGACAGTGCCACTCCAGTAACGATACCTTCTACCATGCCAAAACTAAAAGTAACCAAGAAGGTAATTAGCATTAGCGCAAACTCCATTTTACTTGTTCGCCAAAGGTATTTGAGGTAAGCAAATTCTATCAAATTGACCACCGCAATCATAATAATAGAAGCTAGAATGGCCTTGGGTAAATAGTAAAATAAAGGAGTTAGGAATAGTAATGTAAGCGTTACAATTACCGCACTGATAATTCCTGCCAATGGTGTTTTAGCACCAGATTCGTAATTCACAGCTGATCGAGAAAAGCCTGCTGTGGCAGGGAAGGCTTGAAAGAATGAACCGAACACATTGGAAGCTCCTAAGGCAATCAGTTCTTGGTTTGGAACAATCTTATAACTCTTCGCTTTCGACTCCATGGCTTTTCCCACAGAATAAGCTTCAATAAATGAAATAACGGCTAATGTACCCGCCAAAGGCACCAGTGTTTTGAAATGTGTTAATGTAATGTCAGGAATTATAAACTGAGGTAAACCAGATGGAATGTTTTCTACAATACTTACTCCTTGATTGTGAAGGCCAAGCCCATAAACCGCGGCAATACCAAGCACTAAAGCCAGAAAAGCACCTGGCAACTTCTTGTTCCAACTTTTTATAACCTTGATTAATATAATTCCTAAAATGCCAATAACTAAAGTCAATACATGGGTACTCCCAATATTTTTGATTGCGGAAATCAGAATTTCATGACTGCGATTGCTCTTTACCAACTCCACCCCTATTAAATCTTTCAGCTGGTTAAGCGCAATGATGAAAGCTACTGCAGAGGTAAAGCCACTGATTACTGGTTTGGAGAGTAAATTGGTGATAAACCCCATTTTTAGAACCCCCAATAAAAACTGTAATGCGCCTACGAAAAAGGCAAGTAGAATAGCGAAGGCCAAATAGGTTTCAGTTCCTTCTGTAGCCAGAATAGAAATACCAGAAGCTACCAATAAAGAATCCATCGCTACGGGGCCAACTGCCAATTGGCGTGAAGTGCCCATAATAGCATAAATCAATTGAGGAAAAATGGCAGTATATAAACCATATACTGGTGGTAAACCCGCAATCATAGCGTAAGCCATGCCTTGAGGGATTAACATTACACCAACTGCTAATCCAGCGAAAACATCACCATTCAGATTTTCTTTCTGGTAATTCGGAAGCCAACTAAGAATAGGAAATAATCTTCTAATCACTGAATGCTAGTTTGTCGAGTGTTGAATTACCCGATTGCAGAACAAAGATAACCAAAGTTAAAAGAAATGAATTGGCTATGTAACCTATGTTACATAGGGCTAGCAGTCGCAAGTAAAATCTTCAATATGCTTATACTTGTCAGCATAGCAACCATTAATGCTAATCACTTTGTCTAAAGGGATTTCAACCCCAGTACTCAGAATAATAGTTTCGCCTGCTTCGCTCTGACCTATACTTTTTATTAGTGCATCTACAGAATAAAACTCTCGGTATTCATTAAAAAAAGTGATTTTGGAAAACTGCTTACCAATGAAGCATTCATGAATTTTAGTTTCGAAAGAAGTAAGCATAGTAAGATCAGCAGTTAGGGCTTAATAAGTTTTCTCATTAACATGTAACGTGTAACTACCCGTTCCAAATTGGGTAGAATAATTGGCAATTACTTTATTCCATTTTTACACTTTAGTTAAATTGAAAAATAAGCCCAATAATTCTTAATTTCCATCAAAATTAAAGCCATGAGATTTACCTTTTTAATTTTCAGTCTTGTAATGTGTGTATCGCTGAATGCTCAAAACTTCACCAGGCAAGATACGCTTCGCGGAAGCATAACACCCGAAAGAGCATGGTGGGATTTGACATATTATCATCTTTCCATTAAAACCGATATCGACAATAAGTTTTTGAAAGGCACAAACTTGGTGCAATACAAGGTGCTAAAACCCGCCCAGCGCATGCAAATCGACTTGCAATCTCCTATGAGAATCACAAGAGTAACCCAAGCAGGAAAAGCCCTTAAGGTAGAACAAGAGGGGAATGCCTATTTCATAGAACTTGTAGGAAAGCAAACTAAAAATAGCGTAAACGAGATTTTAATCGAATTTGAAGGTAACCCTGTTGTCAGTAAAAATCCACCATGGAGCGGTGGCGTAACATGGAAGAAGGATAGTAACGGTTTGGATTTTATCGCTACCAGTTGCCAAGGCGATGGCGCTAGCCTTTGGTGGCCAAATAAAGACCATATGTACGATGAAGTAGACAGCATGCTAATCAGTATTACGGTTCCAGAACATTTAATGAATGTTTCAAATGGTAGATTAAGGTCGGTAGATCAAAATGCAGACAAAACCAAAACCTATAATTGGTTTGTGAATAACCCCATTAACAATTATGGAGTGAATATGAACATTGGCGACTATGTTCACTTTTCTGAAGTTTACAGTGGAGAAAATGGTCCATTAGACTGTGATTACTATGTGCTGCGCGAAAACCTAGATAAGGCCAAAGAACAGTTTAAACAAGCCTCACTTATGCTGGAGGCTTTTGAGCACTGGTTTGGGCCTTACCCTTTTTATGAAGACAGCTACAAACTAGTAGAAGTACCTTACTTAGGTATGGAACACCAAAGTTCTGTTACCTATGGTAACAAGTATGCCAACGGTTATTTAGGCCGCGATGTGAGCGGAAGTGGTTGGGGATTAAAATTCGATTTTATCATTATTCACGAGTCTGGTCATGAGTGGTTTGCAAACAATATTACCTATAAAGACATGGCCGACATGTGGATTCACGAAAGTTTTACCTCTTATTCAGAAAACATATATGTCGATTATCATTTCGGAAAAGAGGCAAGTCAAGATTATGTAGTCGGAATTCGTAAAAACATAGCCAACGACAAACCGATTATTGCTCCATATAACGTGAATGCCTCTGGTTCGGGCGATATGTACTATAAAGGCGCCAACATGCTCCATAACATCAGAACCATTATTGATAATGATGAAAAATGGAGAAGTATTTTAAGAGGCCTGAATAAAGAATTCTACCACCAAACCGTAACTACTGCTCAAATAGAGAATTATATTTCTAAAATGGCCGGCACCGACTTATCGAAGGTTTTTGATCAGTATTTGAGAGACACTAAAATTCCTGAGTTTGAATATAGCATCGAAGGAAACCAACTTACATACCAGTGGAAAAATGGTGTTAGTGGGTTTGATATGCCACTTGATATTATAGTTAATAGCAAAAAGGTAAGAATAAAGCCATCCACAAAACCACAGACTAAAAGGTTTGACAACGCGATT
>CENR01073760.1_pt1 | contig 18823 bp, 15 predicted proteins | sample 530181 | NCBI WGS metagenome assembly CENR01 (sample SAMEA2619677, study PRJEB7988) | marine metagenome | biome: marine biome (ENVO:00000447); feature: surface water layer (ENVO:00002042); material: "saline water (ENVO:00002010), including plankton (ENVO:xxxxxxxx)" | depth 5 m | reverse complement strand
GCGTCGTGAGGGATACGAGCTTCAAATTGGACAACCTCAGGTAATTATTAAAGAAATTGATGGTGTAAAATGTGAGCCTGTTGAAGAATTAACCATCGACCTTCCTGAACACGTAAGTGGTCGTGCCATCGATATGGTGACCATTAGAAAAGGGGAGATGACCAGTATGGAAGCTAAGGGAGAGCGTATGATTTGTAAATTCATCGTTCCTTCCCGCGGAATCATCGGGTTGCGTAATCAATTGCTAACGGCTACGGCTGGGGAAGCAATTATGACGCACCGTTTCTTAGAATACCAACCCTTAAAAGGAGGTATTCCAGAGCGTCAAAACGGTAGTTTGGTTTCTATGGAGAATGGTTCTGCTATTCCTTATTCTATCGATAAATTACAGGATCGTGGACGTTTCTTTGTAGATCCGGGAGAGGATATTTACGAAGGCCAGGTAATTGGTGAAAACACACGCCAGGACGATATGGTGGTGAATATTACCAAAACCAAGAAATTGAGTAACGTACGTTCTTCAGGAGCAGATGACAAAGCAAAAATTGTCCCTGCTATCAAGTTTTCACTGGAAGAAGCACTAGAATATATACAGAAAGATGAATATGTTGAGGTAACGCCCAACCATCTTAGATTGCGGAAAGTTTACTTGAAAGAAGTAGATAGAAAACGTAACAAACTTTAATTGGAATTGTAGTAAGAATTAGGAGCTAAAATTCAATATTTTGGCTCTTTTTTTCGTTTATTTGTTACCAAATTGTAACGGCAACGTTTCTTAAAAATATTTTATATGAATTTTTTGTATTTCGATCCGGGTTTAGGAGCGATGATCGTGCAGGCAGTAGTAGCTGCCGCAGCAGGGGTTTTATTGTTTTCAAAGAATGCGTGGTACAAGGTAAAGGCGTTTTTCGGTTTGTTGAAAGAAGATGACGATGCTTATGACTCCATAGACATTGACGAAGATAACGACGACTCAGAAATTAATCTCGATGAGCACAAAAAATAATACACCTACCACTTCGGCAGGCAAGCACGAAGCCTCGTTCAGAGATCCTTCAGGCTATATGTTTCACGATGGGGATACCTTGCGTCGTGTCATTAACCCAATATACTTTCCACAGTACAATAAGTTAAAGGAAAGTGGTCTTTTTAAGACGCTTATCAAACAAGGACTGCTTATTCCGCATACCGAAACTTCGGTAGCCGATGATAAAATTGTCATCACTCCAGAGCATATTCCTTTTATTACCAATCCGTATGAGTGGAGTTTTCAGCAATTTAAGCATGCTGCCTTACATACGTTGAAACTTCAGAAATACGCGCTTTCAAAAGGTTTTATTTTGAAGGATGCTTCAGCTTATAATGTAACATTTCATAAAGGGAAACCTGTGTTCATAGACACTTTGTCTTTCGATTTTTATGAAGAAGGAACTCCCTGGCGCGCTTACAAACAATTTATTACTCACTTTTTTGGACCGTTGGTGTTGGCAAAGTACCACGGGACTGAGATCTTTAAAATGCTACAAACGCATATTGATGGAATTCCGGTAAAGTTGATATCTTCTATGTTGCCCGGGAAAACCAAGTTAAGCGCAACCATTCACACCAACATTCACCTGTTGGCAAAAATGGAAAGTAAACACAGTGAAGACTATAAAGCTGAAACCAAGGTTGCCAAGCTTTCAAAAAAACAACAGAGCAATATTCTGGAGAGTCTTTTCAATTTTATAAAGAAATTAGAGTTAAACGAAAGCTCCGAGTGGGGTAATTATTACGATAAGACCAATTACGAAACTGCAGCTTTTGAAGGCAAAAAGAAACTCATTCGGGAGTGGGTAACACCACTTAATCCGCAACGCTTAATCGACGTAGGTGGAAACGATGGAACCTTTGCCAGAACGGTTCTGGATAAGGTGCCAGACGTTATCGTTACAGATATTGATAGCAATGCAGTAGATTATAACTACACCCAACTACAGGAAAATAGCGAAACCAATATGTTGCCTTTTGTGTGCGATGTACTACAACCTGCACCAGGAATAGGTTTTAATAATACCGAAAGAAATTCGTTAATAGAACGCCTTAAAGGCTACAATCCAGATATTACAATGGCTTTGGCCTTAATTCACCATATTACACTTTCTGGAAATGTGCCTTTTGAGAAATCGGCCGAGTTTTTTGCAAAATTTTCAGAAACCCTCATTATTGAATTCCCAAAGCGGGAGGATTCATGGGTAGAAAGCTTGTTGGTGCGTAAACGGGAGTTTATAAATCACTTCGATTTTTATAATGAAACTGGTTTTGAAGCAGGTTATAGTCAGTATTTTACCATTGAAAAAAAGGAAATCGTACCCGGAACCAAACGCGTCTTATATTTGATGAAACGCAAATAGGAGCGTAGTCACTTAAACTACATTTTTTGAAACCCTCTGTAAAACATTCGCTCTATATATCTTTCATAGCAGCGCTTGCAGCAGGTTTGTATCCACTACTTTTTTATGTTTCAAACAATTACACGCTTGTAAATTCGTGGAGCCATGTAGCCTATTTTATAAGTGTTTTTCTAGGGGCACCCGTAGTAATTTTTTCTGTATTGAAAGTTATTTCAAGCAGTACTCTCCTTCAAAAATTTGAAAAATTTGTGTTACCGTTTTTAAACCTTTTTGTTTTCCTGTTTTTTATAAAAACCGCTTTGTATGCAGGGTTTCAGATTTGGATGGTGGTTGGGATTGGTGTTGTGTCCCTATTTTACGCTTTCTTCTTCCACAGGTATTTCCTAAAAGTAGTTGTATTCCAGTTGTTGCTGGCAGTAGTAGCTTGTTTTTATTTAATCCCCGAGATTAATGCCCAGTTTATATACAGCAAAGAATGGATAGAACAACCCGATGCGATTACTGAAGTGCAATTTAAAAAGAAGCCCAACGTGTATCTCATTCAGCCTGATGGGTACGTTAATTTTTCAGAATTAAAAAAAGGGTTTTACAAGGTGAAAGATAACAAACTGGAGCACTTTCTTCAGCAAGAGGATTTTACATTTTACCCCAATTTCCGAAGTAATTATGCCTCAACGCTTACTTCAAACAGTTCGCTGTTTACCATGAAGCACCATTACTATTTAGGGACTATTAAGTTTACTGAAATGCTAAATGCACGAAATATTATTATTGGTGAAAACCCAGTGCTCACTATTTTCAAAAACAATGGATATACGACTACCTTTTTAGCAGAAAGACCCTATTTGCTTACCAATAAGCCGAAGATGGGCTACCACAACAGTAATTATGTAAACAAGGATGTGGGGTACATTACAACGGGTTTAAAAGAGAAAAAAGATGTGGTAGCACCCTTAAAATCCTTTATAAAAAAACACAGCGGTACCCCGGCTTTTTACTTTGTAGAAATTTTTGAGCCAGGCCACATTGCAGTTGATAAAAAAAATGCTGAAGACCCTGAAAAGGAGCGTCAAAAATGGATTGAAAAGCTGGAGGAAACAAATAAAAAAGTAATTGATGCCGTAACCTTTATCAAACAAGAAGACCCCAAGGGAATTATTGTTATTTTGGCAGATCACGGTGGTTTTGTGGGCTTACAATTTATGCATGAGGCATACCAAAAAACTGAAAATAGAGATAAATTATACTCTATGTTTGGTGCAAACCTCGCAGTATACTGGCCAGAAGGGGTTCCTTCAGCAACCAAAGAAATAAGATCTACTGTCAACTTTTTTAGAATTTTATTCAGTTATTTAAGTGAGGATACAGCGTTACTTGAACACCTGCAGGAAGATGGATCTTACCTTCCAATTTTACAAGGAGCTAGAAAAGGAATTTACAAAGTACTGGACTCTAACGGAACCCCGGTCTTTGAGAAACAATAATTACTGCTATTTTTACAGCGTTTATGAAAAAATCCCAGTTTAAGAAAATAGTTTTGTATGGTCTTGCAGCAGGTTTGTACCCCATTATATTTTTCTATACCAATAATTTCTCCCTTATTAATTCATGGAGGCATTTTACTTTCTTCATCGGGTTGTTTTTGATAGCTCCTATTTGTTTGTTTCTGGGAATTCAGTTGATGAGCTTTCTACCTTCCATCAAAAAGTTACAACCAGCTTTATTTTCATATCTAAGCGAAAATAACAGCTATATAGAGAATTTACAGGAGGATGCAACCTATACCATAATTACCGAAGGTGTCTATGAATGCATGAATAGTACAGGTAAGATTGTTTTTAGGAAACGATAAATACCGCTATTTTTACACTGTTTATGAAAATACCTCAGTTTAAGAAAACAGTTTTATATGGTCTCGCTGCTGGCTTGTATCCCATTATATTTTTCTACACCAACAATTTTTCCCTCATCAACTCCTGGAAGCACTTTGTCTTCTTCATCGGGTTGTTTTTGGTAGCTCCTATTTGCTTATTTCTGGGAATTCAGTTTTTTAGCTTTCTGCCTTTTGTAAAAAAAATAAAACCGGTTGCATTTCCTTTTTTAAACATTACTGCTTTCTTATGCTTCATTCAAATTTGCTTATACGCTAAATTACAATGGGTATTTACCCTTTGTATTATTGTAGTTGCCACCTTAATTGCTGTGTTTTTTCGGAAGTATTTTAAGAAAGTGGTGGTGTTGCAATTGGTTTTGGCGTTGATAGGATTATTCTGGTTGTTTCCAACCATTAAAAACCAGTGGACCTATTCGAACGAGTGGACCAATCAGCCAGACGATATTGAGGCAGTAGTATTTAAAAAACGCCCTAATGTGTATTACATTCAACCAGATGGGTATGTAAATATTTCTGAAATGGGTAAGGGTCCCTACAAGAACATAGACAATGAACACTACTGGAGTTTTCTGCGGGAAAACGGTTTCAAAATCTATTCAGATATTCGTAGTAACTATAGCTCGACGTTGGTTTCAAACAGTGCTACATTTACCATGAAGCATCACTTTTACAATAATGGGTTTAACTTTAGTGAAATGGCCAATGCCAGGAATATTATTATTTCGGATAACCCAGTATTAAATGCCTTTAAGAACAATGGATACAAAACACATTTTCTGGCAGAGGGTTCTTATATACTTTCCAATTTTCCAGAAATGGGCTACGACGTATGTAACTTTGATTATAACGACATAGACTTTATTACCGATGGTTTTCAGAAAGAAGAAGATATTCTGGTACCCATTGAAAAATACTTACATATCGATGAAGACAAATCGAAATTTTTCTTCATCGAAATTTTTAAACCCGGGCACGTTCAGTCCATGAAAAACTTGACCATGGGCGCTCAAAAAGAAGCCGAATTATATGAACAGAACCTCGCTATAAGCAACGAAAGACTTAAAAAAATAATTCGCATGATTCAGGAAAAAGACCCTAATGGTCTTATTTTAATTATGGCAGACCACGGTGGCTATCTGGGGTATGAGTATATGCTGGAGGTGCGAGAAAAAACAATGGATAGGGATAGGATCTATTCGGCTTTCAGTACACAACTTTCTATAAAGTGGCCTAATGGTGAAGCCCCGGAAATAGATAAACACTTTAAAAGCGGTATTAATACCTTTCGGATATTATTTTCGTACTTAAGTGAAAACAATAAATACCTTGACCATTTACAGGAGGACGCCTCCTATACCATTATAAAAGACGGTGCTCCGCAAGGAATTTATAAATGTATAGATGGAGATGGCAATGTAGTATTCCAAAAGCATTGAAACAGATAACAAACTATGGGAATGTCCTTAAAAAAATATGAAGTAAAAGTTGCCTTAGCGGCCGGTCTATACCCTTTTTTGCATTACTATAACGGTAATTTTGATATGGCCGACTCCTGGTTGCAGCTTGGATTTTTGGTAGCCATTTGTTTTGTGTTGCCTTTTATGTTAATGGCACTCTCCAAACCTGTGTTTAGGTTAGGGTTTCTACAAAAGCTTGAAAAGTATAGAATGACCGGAGTTAATCTTGTTATGTTTTCAGGGCTTATTGCGATGCTTATTTTTTTGGGGAATAAGAAGTTTATCGCAGTCGTACTATTTTGCGCTGCTTTGCTAAGCTTTTTAGTCTATAAATACCTAAAAAAAATAATTGTCATTCAGTTTTTACTGGCTGCACTTAGTGTAATCACGCTGGTTCCTAAACTGTGGTTTATGATACAATACAATGCAGATTGGACTCAAATTTCTTCAGAATTACAAGGGGTACAGTTAGCGCAAAAACCAAATATCTATGTAATCCAACCCGATGGCTATGCGAATTTTAGTCATTTGTCGAAACCTCCGTATAGTTACGATAACTCAGCATTTGAAAGCTATTTAAGCAATCAGGGCTTTGTGAACCACCCTAATTATAGAAGTAATTACTATTCCACACTTACTTCTAACGCTGCTTTGTTTTCGATGAAACATCATTACTATCAAAATACATATCCCGGAAACCTTAAAACCATGGGGGCACAGGAAGTGGTGGTAGGACCCTATAACAACACACTCAATATCTTAAAGAACAACGGCTATACCAGTCACTTTATAACAGATAACTCTTACTTTTTAATCAATGGAAAACAAACTGCGTTTGACCATTGTAACATAGAGCGCAAGCAAGTAAAAATATACGATACAGGGCCTGTTCGTGGTGCCGATATTATTCCGGATTTTGACGCAGCTATGGCAAACCTACCGCAGGGAGCCAATTTTGTGTTTATTGAAAAAACACTGCCTAGCCACGTCACTCATGAAAAAGGATATACAACCGGCGTAGCAGGCGAAAGGGATGCGTACCTTATTAGATTAGAGCAGGCAAACGACTGGCTTACCAGTCTTATTGAAATTATAAATAAGTACGACCCTGACCCTATGATTATCCTGGTTGCAGATCACGGGGGGTATGTTGGCCTGCAATATGTCCAGGAAGTAGAAACACGAAAAATTAATTCTGTAGAAACCATCTCTTCTTTTACCAGTATGCTCAACATAAAATGGCCAGAAGGGTATACACCAAAACATACAAATATTAAAAGCAGCGTAAATATGTTCCGTACCATTTTTGCAGAACTTGCCAATAATGATGCTATCTTAGAAACTAAAGAACCTAATACCAGTTATATTCCGTTGTATGACAGTTTTTTTGGTGCCCATTTTTATGAATGTATTGACGAAGATTATAACGTAGTTTTCGAAAAGATTGAATAACATAAATGAGACCAGCCAAATCACATAAAAAAGCATTAAAAATTCCTGCATTCCTGGTTGGGGGTATTGCCGGGCTGTATCCTCTAATTTTCTTGTATTCTAAAAACCTTACCCTTATCAGCACCTGGGAACATTTGCTGGTATTCTCTACAGTAGCGTTGGTTATCCCGGGGTGTGTTGCCTGGGTTTTATATAAAATTTTCAGTAAGAAAAATTTTGTAGGAGTGCTCTTGCTGGTATTTAATCTATTTGTGTTCCTGGCATTACTTACAACGGCTTTGCACGCAGGGGCACAAGCTAAATTTATAGGATTGTCTTTACTTGTGGCTCTGGTGTTGGGGTATTTGCTTCGAAGATTTAGAGTCAAAATAATTATGCTCGAACTAATTTTATCCGTCATTGCCTTGGTTGCGCTGGTTCCTAAGCTCTATGAGTTTGCCAGCCAGACCCATAATTGGATGGACCAGCCAGATGCTATCGAAGAGGCAACTTTTACTAAAACACCCAATATTTACGTAATTCAGCCAGATGGGTATGTAAATCCATCGCAGTTAAAGCGGGGGTATTACGAAATGGATACTTCAGAAATGAATGCGTTTTTGACGACTCACAATTTTGAAATCTATGAAAATTTCAGAAGTAACTACGATGCTACGCTGTCTTCCAATAGCTCACTTTTTGCAATGAAACATCATTACTACCAGGGGGATGCAGCAAATTTTGAACTGTATAACGCCCGGGAGCACATTGTTTCTTCCAACCCGGTACTTTCTGTATTAAAAAACAATAACTATACAACCCATTTTATTACTGAAAGCCCATATTTATTGTTAACAAGACCAGCGCTGGGGTACGATTACTGTAATTACTCGTATACTGAAATTCCCTACTTAAGTAAAGGCTTTAAGCTGAAAAAAGAAGTGAAACCTGCCCTCTATGAATTTATGGAACAGCCGGGGAAAACCCCTAAGTTTTTCTTCGTTCAAATACTGAATCCAAAACATATTGATGGAGGTACAAAAGGTGAAAATTTAGCTGAAAAAAAACGGAAGATCTACCAGAAAAATTTAAATGAAACAAATCTGCTCCTTCAGGATATTATTACGCATATTCAAGAAAATGACAAGAATGCTCTGGTAGTACTGGTTGCAGACCATGGGGGATATGTTGGATTTGAATCCCTGTTCCAGGGAAATGTATACACTGAAGATCCCGATAAAACAATTTCAATATTTAGCAGTCTTCTTGCCATATCGTGGCCGGAAGGTACCACTGTTATGTACCGGGACAGCTTGAAAACCAATGTTAATTTGTTTCGGGTTTTATTCGCTCACCTAGCTGAAAAACCAGAATTTCTTACCAACTTACAGGAGGATGCAAGCTTTTTAAAGATATCTTCAGGTGCTCCCGAAGGCGTTTACAAGGCTATTGATAGTAAGGGAAATGTTGTTTTCAGTAAATTATAAGGTTACATGCCTCAAACATCCTACACTATAAAACGACTCCTACTCGCTGCTACTGCGCCAGGGATTTACTTTATTCTTTTTTACTACAGTCGTAATTTTCCAATTATAAACTCCTGGGAACACGTAGGGTTCTTTGTCGCTTATTTTCTAGTACTGCCCATAGCGTTGTTTTTTATTGCGCATGCCCTTGTAAAGCTGAAGCCCTTTAGACCGTTTAAAAAATACATACTAACGTTCTTAAACGTTTTTACATTTCTGTATTTACTGAAGGTCTTTTACTATACAGGCATTGAGAAAGACAAAATTCTGCTTGCATTTATTATTGCTGTTGTGGTTGCGTACTTTCTGTATAAGCACGTGTTGAAAATAATTGTATTCCAGTTTGTGTTAGGGGTTCTGGCGCTATTTGGGTTGGGGCAGACCATCGTGGAATATGCTTCAATTTCGGAAGACTGGCGCACACAACCAGATGCCATCGCTAAGGTTACCTTTACTAAAAAACCAAACATATACCTCATTCAAACAGATGGCTATGCCAATTTTTCTGAACTCAACAAAGGCTATTACAACTTTAATAACTCAGAGTTTGAAGCGTTTCTAAAAGGGCATGATGTTACATTTTATCCTCAGTACCGCAGTAACTATTCCACCACAGTAGAATCTAATGTGGCTATGTTTAATATGAAGCAACATTACTACAATAAGTCCTTGAGCCACGATGAGATTTACAATGGACGGAATATGATTTTTACTGAAAACGTAGTCTTAGATGCCTTTAAGAATAATGGGTATAAAACCTATTACGTTACAGAAACTCCCTACCTTATTGCCAACCGCCCTACTATGGGTTTTGATGTAAATAGCTTGCCGTACAGTGAAATGAAGTACATACGGAATGGCGCAAAACGTACGCATGATATTGAAGCTCCTTTTAAAAGGTACTTGCAGGAAAAAGAGGAGGTCCCTAAGTTCTTTTTTCTTCATATGCTAAACCCTTGGCACATAACAAGTGCTAAGAATGTTACGGATAGAAAAGAAAGCGAACGCGAAAACTACCTGGAGCGTCTCCAGGAAACCAATAAAACTCTGGAGCGGATTTTCACTTTGATAAAAAAAGAAGACCCCAACGCGCTAGTTATTTTTATGGCAGACCACGGTGGTTTTGTGGGGATGAACACTACGAGTGAGAAGTTTACTAAAAATATAGACCGTGATTTTCAATATAGTATTTTTGGAGCTAACCTGGCCATTGCGTGGCCTGCTGAAGCTCCTGCGTATGACTCGGAGTTGAAATCTTCTGTAAACTTATTTAGAGTCTTGTTCTCGTATCTTTCAGAAGATAAGACCTATTTAGATCACTTAGAAGAAAACGGCAGTTATCTAATAATAAACAAAGGCGCCAAAGAAGGTATCTACCAAACTATTGATGAGGATGGTGCTGTTGTTTTTAAACCTATAAAGGATTTATCTTTTTAATCCTAAAATACTAAAGAATAGACTGAATAAAATTACCTGTACCCCTAATAGCATGGTGGTAATAGCAGGGATGACAAGGCGAAGCGTATTAGAGTTTGTAATATCTCCAAAATTGAGATCGTGCCAGTAATTATAGGCTAAAACACTTAAAACCACACCTGCAATAATAAGTAAAGCCCCTACAATTAGTCCTTTTTCTAAATTGATAAACTGAAATTGTTTGTCATATTTTTTAGACTTTGGAAGCAATCCATTTTCCACGGTAAATACCTTGGTAAGTCCATAGAATAAGATAAACTGAAAACCAATCAATAAACTTACAGAAGTGAACAGCAATGTATGTACATCAAATGTTACGCTACCTATGCGTACGGGGTTGTATATTAGAAGTACAGAAGTGATCAACCCAAAGAAAAACAGTAAAAATCCTGGATAATAAAACAACCATTTTGGGCTGTATAGCACCAGAAACCTCAGGTGTCGCCACCCATCTCTCCAGGTGTTTAAATGGGGAGGTCTCGTTCGGCCATCTACCGAAAGCGTGGTAGGCACTTCGGCAATTTTCATATCTTTTAAACTTGCTTTTACTATCATTTCACTGGCAAATTCCATTCCTGTGGTTTTTAACTCCATACGCTGGAACGCGTCTTTGCTAAACCCTCGTAAGCCACAGTGAAAATCGCCAATTTTAGACTTGAAAAACAAACGACCAATAAAGGAAAGCACCGGATTGCCTAGGTATTTATGTAAAAAAGGCATCGCACCTTTTTCAATCCCGCCTTTAAACCGATTCCCCATTACCAGGTCATAACCTTCGCGGAGTTTTACCAAATACGGCATCATATTACTAAAATCGTAACTATCATCAGCATCTCCCATCATCACATAGGTGCCTTTTGCTCCGGTAATTCCTCCAATTAATGCATTTCCATAGCCTTTTTCTTTAACGTGCACCACACGCGCTTGCAGGTCTTCAGCGATCTTTATAGAGCCATCGGTACTGCCGTTGTCTGCGATAACCACTTCACCTTGCACGTTTTCACGCTCAAAAAAACCTTGTGCTTTTTGTATACAAATAGCTAGCGTTTCAGCTTCGTTTAGACAGGGCATTACTACGGAAAGCTCAGGATTCATGGCGTGAAATAAATTTTTTCAAAAGTATGATTAAAATCAGAAGTCCAAGAAAATAATTGTAAAATAAATAGCGCATAATGCTATGGGAAGCAATGGCAACGATCATAGCATTAGAAATAATAAAAAGTGTTGCCATTAAAACAAATGCTCCGTTGAGGCCAAAACGTTTTAGCACACGTACCAGACTAAGTATGGACAGCGCAATCACAAAAAAGAGAATAAAAACCGATTTGAACCCATGAACGATGCTTGTGTAGTAGAGTGCAAGAAATTCAGTAAAATGAGCTTGAATAAGCTTTGGTGTCATTGTTTTGCAGGCATCTTCAATTGCAAAGGCATTTTTGGGTGGCGTGAACCCTTGACTGGTGTAGTATGTTAACCCAAAGTCATGAATGTTCTGGTTGCAAATCTTTGGGAAATTATAATGAAAGCGCATATACTTTTCTTTATAACTTCCCTGAACTTCAGTGCTTAGAAGGTTGAGGCTGTCTAGTTTTTGGTGTGAATGGTCGTAGACTGCCTTGATGTCCTTGATTTCAAATATTTTGCCGTCGGTTGCTTCAGAAACATAGAGTGGAAGTGCGACTACATTCACATAGCTGTAAGGGGTCGTTTTAAAATAGCCATAAAAAATATAGCGGTAGGTTTTATCTGCAAAAGAGGAAAGTATAGGTAATAGAAAAAGAGTAAGCACTAAAAAAAGTGCTTTTGGCTTAAAGATTCTTTTCTTCAGTTTTAATGCATATAGAAAACCAATAATAGGACCAATTATTATAAACTGCCCGCGCGTAAGCACCAATGCTAAGTAGAGTATAGCGATGTGAACAATTTTTTTTGACTGATCTCTAAAAAGAAAATCTATGGTACAAGAGATTAAAAACAGGTATAGTGGATATGCAAGTCCTTCTGAAGTTAAATTTAAAGCAACTTCTATAGGCTTAAAATATGGGAACAATAAAACTCCAAGAAGCAAGCCTTTTGCCAGCCACGATAATCGAAAAAGCTGGCTTACATTTTTGAGAATAACCACAACTGCCAGAAAACCCATTAGCAAATGCCCTGCAACAGCAACAACATCGAAACTACTGCCAACTATGGCCCGAAGTCCTCTTAGGTAAATAATGTAGCCAGGGAAACGTGTAATATCGGCCCGTAAATAACTAAACGTATCTGGAGAATAGAGGGGGGGCTGAACGATAAAAAACAAGAAAAAAACACCAAAAACTAAGAACAGTAACCTGTTTTCCAGCGTATTTTTAGGAAGTAAGGTTGAAAGTTTACTCAATTTAGATGCTATTTAAGCGTTATAGAAGTCACGATAAAAGTAAAAATAATTTTAGTTTTACAATCGGTAACCAACAACTGTTTTCTTTGAGCAAGTCAATACCTACTTTTAATGTTGAAATATACAATTCTGCACATAAGAATGTGTGGAACCAATTTGTAGAGCGTGCAAAAAATGCCACATTCTTATTTCATAGAAATTTTATGGAGTACCACAGCGATCGTTTTGAAGATGCCTCGCTCCTGGTTTTTAAGGATACAAAGCTTGTTGGTATTTTACCAGCAAATAGAGAAGGGGATACTGTTTATTCCCACAAGGGGTTGTCTTACGGCGGATTAGTACTTTCTACAAAGACTAAGATCGAAGATGCTACGCTGGCATTTAAAGCAATTCTAAAGTTTCTGGAAGTACAAGAGGTAACGCGGTTACAATTGAAGGTACTTCCTAAAATATACCATTTACAGCCTGCGGACGAAATAGACTATCTTTTATTCTTAACCGAAGCAACCCAAACCCGTGTAGATGTATCTGCTACTATATACAATGAACGTGCGTCAAAGATTCAGGGAAATAGGATGGAAGGGGTAAAGAAGGCCGAGAAACAAGGATTGTATGTTGAAGCAGGAAAAGATTTTGAACCCTTTTGGAATAAGATCTTAATTCCTAATTTGCAGAGACGTCATAATGCCAAGCCCGTTCATTCCCTGGAGGAAATTGAAATGCTTGCAGCCAAATTTCCTAAGAACATTGTGCAGTTTAATGTGTTGAAAGATGAAGGAATTGTAGCCGGAGCTACTATGTTTATAACAGATACTGTAGCACATGTGCAGTATATTTCGGCAAATGAGGACAAGCAGCAATTAGGCAGTTTGGACTTTCTGTTTCATCAATTAATTACTTCTACCTATAGGGAGAAAAAGTATTTCGATTTTGGGGTTTCTAATGAAAATCAAGGAAAGAACATCAACAAAGGATTACAGTACTGGAAAGAATGTTTCGGTGCCAGAAGTATAGCGCAGGAGTTTTACGAAATAAACACCGCCCATCACACTAAATTAGATTCCGTATTTATATGATTCCATTTTTAGATTTAAAAGCCATTAACGACCGTTTTGAAGGTGCTTTCAAAGAGCAGTTTCAGCAGTTTCTGGATACGGGATATTATATTTTGGGTAATTCTGTAACATCTTTTGAACAGGATCTTGCAAACTACTGCGGAACAAAACATTGTATGGGTGTTGGCAATGGTCTGGATGCCCTTCGGCTTATTCTGGAAGGCTATAAAGTACTACATAAACTGGAAGAAGGTGATGAAGTGCTCGTAGCAGCAAATACGTTTATCGCAACAATAATTGCTATAAAACAAGCGGGACTCATTCCTGTTCTGGTAGAAGCAGAAGCCGAAACATATAATTTTGATCTTAATGATTTAGAAGCTAAAATTTCAATAAAAACAAAAGCTATTATGCCCGTACACCTCTACGGTCAGCTTGCTCCTATGAATGTGATCTCTGAAGTGGCAAAAAAACATGCCTTACTTGTTATTGAAGATGCCGCCCAGGCACACGGAGCAAAAAATAAAGCAGGAAAGCGAGCTGGAAATCTGGGAGACGCTGCAGGGTTTAGTTTTTACCCCTCTAAAAATTTAGGAGCTTTAGGAGATGGTGGCGCAGTGACCACCAATGACGCTAAGTTGGCAGCAGCCATTAAAAAGCTGCGTAATTATGGCACAGCAAGCAAATATGTAAACGAGTTATTGGGGGTAAATTCGAGGCTGGATGAAATTCAAGCTGCTTTTTTAAGTGTAAAACTACCTTCACTGGATACCGATAATGAACAACGTAGAAGTATTGCCAGGCGATACCTATCTGAAATTAAAAATCCTAAAATTATAGTACCACAGTGGGATGGTTCCGAAAATCACGTGTTTCATTTGTTTGTAGTTCAAGTAAAAGATCGCACAGATCTCATCATGCATTTGGATAAAAATAAAGTAGCCTATTTAATCCATTATCCTATTCCGCCGCACCAACAAAAGGCATTGCCAGAATTTGAAGGAGTACCATTTCCAGTTACTGAAAAAATTCATCAACAAGTAATCAGTTTGCCTATGAGTCCCGTGATGAGTGAAACACAAGTGAACCGAGTAATTCAGGTTTTGAATACATATTAAGTTTTAAGAAAAGCAAATACAATAAGGGCTGCTAACTAACGTCTACCTACTACCAACTAAAAATGAAAATTCCGGAATTTATACGTGCTAACCTGCTTTTAAAAATGACCTCGCTCAACGCGGTGGTGGTAAGCATTAGGCTGGCAATTGCATTTGGTATGCAACGTATTATGTACGAGTTTATAGGTGCCGAGGGGCTCTATAAAGTTGGGCAGTTGCGAAGTTTAGAACAACTACTTACTTCGGTAACCTCTATGGGTGTTTTTAACGGTGTAGTGAAATATCTTGCCGAATTCAAGGAAGATAAACCACAACTACAAAAGCTGTTTTCTTCTGCTTTTGTTTTTTCGGTATTTGGGACAACGGTTGCCGCCTTAGGGTTGTTTTTTGGCGCATCGTACTTAAGTGAATATCTTTTTGCTACGACCGAATTTACGTACTTGTTAAAGTTTATTGCAGTGCTTACACCTGCTATTGCTTTGCAACGCATATTTGATGGTGTTGTAAATGGATTGTCGCAGTACAAACAGTACGCGAAGATCCAGTTTGTAAGTTATATTATAAGTACGATACTCACTTTAACGTGTTTGTATTTTTATAATTTGGATGGAGCACTGGTAGCCATAGCATTGGCGCCTGTAATTCAGTTGGGGATGATCTTTGTGGTTTTCTTCAAAGTACTTAAAGAATACATTCAGTTTAAAGAGTTGTCCTTTAAAACGCCCATGGCAAAGAGTTTACTGGCTTTTACGCTTATGAGCTTTGTGTCTTCAATTCTGTTACCCTTTGTAGAAATTGACTTACGCTCTATGATCGCTGAACGGATTTCAGAAACAGATGCCGGAGTCTGGACCAATGTCACTGTGTTGTCAAAAAATTATATGGTTTTTTCAGGTTCTATTTTTACCCTGTACGTATTGCCAAAATTTGCGAGTATTCATACCGGAAATGAATTTAAAAAGGAGGTTTTTAGTATTTATAAAACGTTATTACCCATATTTGGCCTGGGGATGCTCGTTGTTTATTTATTGCGGAATGTACTTATAGAGCTATTGTATCCCGGATTAACAGAAATGGCTCCTCTCTTTAAATGGCAACTTATGGGAGACTTTATTCGTTTAGGATCTCTGGTATTAGCACATCAGTTTTTAGCGAAGAAAATGGTGCGGAATTATATTTTTTCTGAAATCATCTCTATTGCACTATTCTTTGGTTTATCGTATTATTTTGTGACAGATTATGGTGTAGAAGGTATTGTGATCGCACATTTTATCAGGTATGCACTTTACTTTTTACTAGTGATATTTTTGCTGTGGCGCTATTTTAATAACCGAAGAAATAAAAGATTGAACGCTCAAAAAACCGATTAAAACCTTACATTTAACATTACTATGTCTGTAGAAACTTGCACACTTTTTTTAGATAAAAAACCCTTTGAATTTAAAGTAGAAGGTAATTTCTTTTGGGGAGAAGACAAATTACTGTTTCAGCCCGAAGACAATGTAATCTCCAAGGTGCCTTGGAGTAACGATGGTTTTGGTGTCGTAAATGCATTTCAGGATAATGAATTTGAAGCGTTAAAAACGTCCATAGTAAAAAATATTGTCAAAGCGTTTGATAACCATAATATTGACTATCCTGAAGATTTTCAGCTAAAAGACTACCACAAAGTTGTGACCACCAACGAACAACATTTACAGGTAATCGATATTACCCGAAATTTAACTAATGAAGATTTTGACTTCGATATTGAGATGCTTGCAGAACGCTTTGGAAAAATCCTTGGCTATAAACTTACCTCTTTTGTTGAGGAGTTGGGAAAATCGCACATACAAATCAGGATTAACCGTCCCAGCTCGTTAGATATTAATCCGCCACACAGAGATGGCTACCTGAGCTATTGGGAAGATGTTGTAAATGTCTGGATTCCTATAGAAGGGTGTACCCCACAGACTTCCTTGCCTGTGTTGCCGGGAAGCCATTTATTGCCAGAAAACGAAGTGCTTCGTACCGAAAGCAAAGGCGCAAAAATTAATGGGAATACGTATTATGTACCGTGTATATTGAAAACCAAGGCGGGTGACCTAAAAATGATGCGTCCCAACCCTAAAGAAGGGGAGGCACTGTTGTTCTCACCATTCCTTATCCATGGAGCTGCAGTTAACAGAAGTGACAGCACACGGGTTTCTATTGAACTGCGTTTCCCGAAGATGAAGTAGATGAGGAGTTGAGAAGTTTAGGAGTTGAGGCGTTTAGAAGTATGTAATTTTATTTTTTCCATCAACCATCAACCATCAACCATCAACCAACATCCATAGTCCACTTTTCAAAATATCGTTTTGCAGCCAATATATGGTCGTGTTCTTTTTCTACAAAGGCCCGTGCATTCCTGGAGATTTCTATAATTTTTTTAGGATTGTCAATAAGCCAGGTTAATTTAGCGGCAATTTGCTGTGCATCAGGAAGGGCGTTTATGGCAACCTGGTCTTCGGCAAGCTGGTAATAGTCCAAAAATTCTTGTTCAGCACCTGTAAAAACTACTTTTCCCTTTGCCATGGCTTCCAGGGCATTAAAGCCTTGATCATACGCAAATACTTGATCTAAGAGGATATGACAGTTGTCAAATAGTTTGATGTATTCTGCATAAGGGACACTTCGTACCGTCACTATTTCTATTTTTTCTGAATGTGTTTCAGCAACCAGTGCCAATGCTTTTTCAAAAATATCATTCCCCTTTTTATAGTAATTATTGGTATTAATTCCGTGAAAAATAACCACTTTACCTTCAATATTTGGAAGTTGGTATTTAAAGTTGCTCAGGTTTACCGGGTTTGGTACCATTCCCAGATATTTCGGGTGGCCTTTTAAAGGAATGTCATAATCGAAATCTGAAGCGATCACCCCCTGTATATTTTTAAAAACATAATGATGTAAGTCCACAAATGCAGGGGTTAGGTATTGCGTCATATGTTGGAACTGCGCTTCAGTACCTCGTTTTTCCAGGTACGGGGTAGCAATGGAATAGCTAAATTTTTCTTCCATCGCGTATTTTACACTCAAATGATCTGTTCCGCAGGAAAGCAGGAATACATTCTTATTGTTCTTAAAAATAAAACCCAGGAGTTCTTTTTCAGTCTCAGGAACTGTTTGAAAGGAATTTTCGTTTACCAGTTGCACAATATCGTTCCCTTGAAAAACAGCTTGATTACTAAAAAACTGTCTCTTGATGCTTTGCGAGTTTAAGTCTTTTTTAAATAGTTTGTAAATAAATCGTTTTAAAAATAGTTTAAAACCAGAAGTATACGGCTGGACAAAATTAACGTCCACTTTTCTTTTTTTGAACCCGTCACCCAATCCCACAACAGTAACTTGATGTCCTAATGCTACCAAACCTTCTTTTAAAGTATGGTGAGAAGAATTATATTCGCCTACCAATAGGATTTTCATGTAACTTGGCTATTGAAATTTAACTTTGTACCGTGCAAAATACGCATAAAAAAATTTGTATCGTTAGTATTTGTCTCGCAAAAGGAGGGGCAGAGCGGTCGTGTGCTCTACTTTCTGAAATGTTAACAGCACAGGGGCATGAAGTACACATTGCCATTTTAACAGACGATGTGAAGTTCCCTTACAAAGGCACTCTCTTTAATCTGGGAAAGCTTAAAAAACCTGATGAACATTTTGGCGGAAGATTCAAAAGATTACTGAAATTGAGAGCGTATCTTAAAAAACATGCTTTCGATCTAGTAGTAGACCACCGCACAAAAACCGAGTATTATCGGGAGCTTTTTTACAATAAAGTACTTTATAAAGGCTTTAAAAAAATATATGTAGTGCATAGTTCAAACCCAGATTTGTACCTAACCCGCAGGCCCAATGAGTTTGCAAAAGTCTACAATAAAAATGCAGCAACTGTTGGGGTTTCTAAGTATATTTCTGAAACCATTTTACCCTCCTTCGGTATTACCAATGCCACCACTATTCACAATGCATTTGATCCTGACTGGAAGGAAATTGAAACTGTTTTACCAGAAGGCCTAACACCGGGCAACTACATATTATCCTACGGAAGAATAGACGAGCCTGTAAAAGA
>CENR01001346.1_pt1 | contig 18901 bp, 20 predicted proteins | sample 530181 | NCBI WGS metagenome assembly CENR01 (sample SAMEA2619677, study PRJEB7988) | marine metagenome | biome: marine biome (ENVO:00000447); feature: surface water layer (ENVO:00002042); material: "saline water (ENVO:00002010), including plankton (ENVO:xxxxxxxx)" | depth 5 m | reverse complement strand
GCTCGGCAGTGGTGGAGAAGTTTCCGGGATGACACATGAGGCAAACAGCGAAATGGACAGTATCCCCCTGCGGGTGAATGAGCTGGAGCGCGGCCAGAGCCTGCATGATCACCGCCTGAAGCAGCTTGAAGTGGAGAAGCTGCCGCATCGAGTCGGAACCCTGGAGGGTAGCGTGGCGCATCTTCTCGACGTAGCCCAAGACGCCAAGGCCACCCGGGACGCAGTAACCAGCCTCACATCGTATGTGAAGGGCATGGCCAAGGTGCTAACCGTCCTGTTTGCCGTGCTGACCCTGGTGATAGCCGCCGTGGGGTTGGTGCCCAAGTTCGACGCTTTGATTATCGACAAGAACCCGCAAGTTGAGCAGAGATAAGCCATGCACCAGATCACCGCAAACAGCCGAGGCCTCGCACGGCCCAATGTGCTGTACAAAGCGCAAGGTGATCGCCCGCAGGTCGTGTTTGATTTCTCTCTGCTATTCACGGGCAACATCCAGACCTACACCGTGAAGGGCGACATGCCCACAGAATCCGATTCCAGCACCGGCAAGCGTGTCACCCTGACCTTGGGCGCCGGCCAAGAGTGCCGCACCTACGATCTGGCAGTGAACGCTACAGACGGCACCACAACCCGAGAGGTGACTATCCAGGTCAAGGTGAAAGAGCGTGAGCGCGGCTGGAGTGCCGATGGTTGTGCCTGTGGGGGGTATTACTGATGGCCGCCCCGAAAGGCAATAGTTTCTGGAAGCAGCGCAGCTCTCATGGGCGCAACCCCATATTCAAGAAGCCCGAACAGCTTTGGGATGCTTGCTGTGAGTATTTCGAGTGGGTGGAAGCTAACCCCCTGCAGGAAACGCAGTACAAGCAAGCCAATGGCGAGCCGGTGCCGGTAATCATCCCTAAGATGCGGGCAATGACTATCGGTGGGCTGTGTATTTTCCTCGATATAAGTGAAGACACCTGGCGTGAGCATAGAACCCGCGAAGGTTTTTCCGGGGTCACTACGCGCGTAGAGGCAATCATCAGGGATCAGAAGTTCTCTGGTGCAGCCGCTGACCTGCTCAACCCGAACATCATTGCCCGTGACCTTGGCCTGAAAGACATGACGGCCACAGAGCACTCTGGCTCCATTGACTCAGTAAGCAGCCTTTCTGATGCAGACCTTGAGCGTATCGCCGCAGCAGGCCGCCCAAGAGCTTCTCGCAAGAAGAAGAGCTAGAGCGTCGTTCTCCGGCTTCTGCCAGCTTGTGGCGCCGGAAGAGCCGCCGGCAAAGCACCACATGCTCGTTTGTGATGCCTGCGACAAGATTATCGATGGCGACTTGGATCGTTTAATGGTCCTGATGCCGCCAGGTTCAGCTAAATCCACCTACGGCACTGTTCGTTTTCCGGCTTACTACCTCGGCCGCAAAGGCGATCATGGCGTGATTACGGCCAGCTACAACGACAGACTGGCCACCCGCTTTGGCCGAAAGGTGCGGAACCTGATCCGAGAGGATGGGTACAAGCGCACCTTCCCGGACACAGTGCTGGCCTCTGACTCCCAGGCAAAGGGTGAATGGGAGACCAGCGAGGGCGGGTTCTATTTCGCAACCGGCATCGGTGGCGGGGTAACCGGTCGCCGAGCTGACCTTGGCGTGATTGATGACCCGATCAAGGGGCGCAAGGATGCCGATTCACAGCTGATCCGTGATAACGCTTGGGACTGGTATGTGGATGACTTCCGCACTCGTCTGAAGCCAGGCGGAGCGATTGTGATTATCCAGACACGCTGGCACCAGGATGATCTGGCAGGACGAATCCTCCCTGATGACTGGGATGGGCAAAGCGGCTGGGTGACCGCGAAAGATGGCGAAAAATGGTACGTGATCTGCCTGCCAGCAAAGGCGGGGCAGGGCGACATTCTGGGCCGTGAGCCTGGCGAGTGGCTTTGGACTGACTGGTTTTCGCCGGAATGGTGGGAGCAAACAGAGCGGACAGCCCGGCAGAAGGATGTGCGCACCTGGAACAGCCTCTACCAGCAAACGCCAACTGACGAGCAGGGCACCTTCTTCAAGCGAGAGTGGTTCCCGCGCTTCAACCTTGGCGAACAGCCGAAGCACACCAACAAGTATCTGAGTTCTGATTTCGCTGTCACCGAGGGTGATGGTGATTTCACGGAGTTTGGTGTGTGCGAGCTTGATCCAGCAGATGACCTCTGGCTTACCGACTGGTGGTATGGCCAAGAGAGCGCAGACACCTGGATTGAGGCGGAACTGGACCTGATTAAGCGCCACCGTCCGCTCATGGCGCTTGGAGAAACTGGAGCCATCCGCCGATCTGTTGAACCGTTTCTGATGAAGCGAAGCAGAGAGCGGCGCATATACGCCCGATTCGAGTGGATAACTCGAACTGGCGACAAGCCTTCAATGGCGCGGGCAATTCAAGCCAGGGCTGCGCAAGGCAAGCTTCACATTCCAAACACGCCATGGGGAGACAGGTTGCTGGAGCAACTGGTGTCGTTCCCTGCTGGCAAGCATGACGATGCCGTTGATGTGCTGGCCCTGATGGGTATGGCCCTGGACGGCATGGTGGCAGGTGTAGAGCCGCCGATTGAAGAATCAGACCACCTTCAGGACTACACAGACGACGACTTTGAGGCAGATGACTCGTGGAAAATGGCGTAATCACCGTTGAGCAGCTGAAGAAGCAGTTCGGCGAATTTGAAGATACGACCAGTGACGCCCGGGCTCTGTCTGAAAAATGCCGCGACTATCGTGACCTGAAACAGTGGACGCCGGACCAGATAGCCGAGCTGGCCCGCCGCAAGCAAGCGCCGCTGGTTATCCCGAAGATTCCCGAGAAAGTGGACTTCCTGGTGGGGCTGGAGCTTCAGCAACGCACCGATCCACGGGCACTGCCTCGAACCCAGGAGCATGAAGACGCCGCCGATGCGGTCACCGATGCCTTGCGCTATGTGGCGGACAACACCGAATTCGACCAGACGGCCAGTGACGTGTTCGAGCAGGGCTTGCTGGTGGAGGGCTATGCCGGCTGCATCATTGAGCCGGTGCTGAAGAAGGACGCGCAGTCCGGCGAAGACCGGGTAGAGATTGAAATCAATTTCCTGCCGTTCGACCGGGTGTATTTCGACCCGGCAAGCCGCCAGCGCGACTTCAAGGACGCCACTTATGTGGGCCTGGTCGCCTGGATGGACATGGCCGAGGCAAAACAGCGGTACCCGAAGAAGGCCGACGAGCTGGTCACCCTGCAGGAGCAGTGCGCCGGCACGGACACCTTCGAAGACAAGCCCAAGTGGCTCGACAAGGGCCGCAAGCGGGTGAAGGTCTGCCAGCACTACTTCAAACATGAGGGCGTGTGGCATGTGGCTCACTTCACCGATGGCCTGTTCCTGATGGATGCCAAGCCTTCGCCGCTGCTGGACGAGGCTGGCGAGCCGGAATGCCCCATTGAGTTGGTGCACGGCTACATCACCCGGGACGGTGAGCGATACGGCCTTGTGAATTCCCTGCTGGGCCTGCAGGACGAGATCAATCACCGCCGATCCAAGGCGCTGCACATGCTGTCCACGCGCCAGCTGCATTACGAGCAGGGCGCACTGACTGACCCGCGCAAGACTGCCGACCAGCTGAAGAAATCGGATGGTGCCGTGGAGTTTCCCCCGGGCACCTTGTCAGAGGGTCGCGCCCAAGTTCACAGCAACATGGACCTCGCCCAGGGTCAGGCGCAGCTACTGCAGGACGCAAAGCAGGAAATGGACCAGCGCGGCGCCACCAGCCTTGTGCAGGACATGAGCCGTGGCGACCTGTCCGGCTCAGCCATCACCCGCATCCAGAAGATGGGCACCATGCAGATGGGCCGCCTGTTCGATGCCCACCGGCACTGGAAGAAGCGCGTTTACCGCCAGGTCTGGAACCGCGTCAAGCAGTTCTGGGATGAAGAGCGATGGATCCGGGTCACTGATGACGAGGACAAGCTGAAGTGGACCGGGCTTAACACGCCGGTGACGGTCGGTGAGGCGCTGAAAGAGAAGGCCCAGGAAGGCGATCAGCAAGCCCAGGCGATGTTGCAGCAGATGCTGGCCACCCAAGACCCGCGCCTGAATCAGCAGTTCGAAGTGCGCAACAACGTGGCTGAAATGGACATGGATGTGGTCATGGCCGAGGCCCCGGACACGCTGACCATTCAGCAGGAGCAGTTCGAGACCCTGGCCGAGCTGGCCAAGATGTACGGGCCGGAGAAGGTGCCGTTCGAGATCATGCTGGAGCTGTCCAGCCTGTACGGCAAAGACGCCGTGAAGGAGAAGCTGCAGGGCGACCCGCAACAGGCCCAGGTGCAGGCGCAAATGGCGCAAATGCAGCAGATGATGATCCAGCTCGAAATGGCCGACAAGCAGGCCGACATTGCCAAGAAGCAGGCCGATGCACAGAAGACGCAAGCCGAGACAGAGCAAACGAACATCGAAAACGCCATTGCGTCCGCATTCCCGGACGTGAGGCCGAACGTGAATATCTGACAACCAGTTAATCGCATGAAGAGACCCGCCTTTTGGCGGGTTTTTTTATGCCCCGACGCCGGGGAACGGGCGAGAGCGGACGACGCGCTTTTCGGTCGAGATGGAGAGTGATGTGGAAAACCAAACGAGTCTTGAGGATCTGTTGAGCGACAAGGAACTGCCGGAATCCACCGAGGAAACGGAGGGTACCGAGCAGGCCGATACCGCGGGCGAGGAAACCAGCACGGAAGAGGCCAAGGCTGACACCGAGCAGGAAACCGAAGAGAAAGACGATTCGACGCCGGAATCGAAAGCTGAACAGAAGACCGAGGACGAAGAAGGCCCTGAATCCTGGACCAAGGCCGCAGTGCTGGACGAGCGACGCAAGCGTCAGGCGCTGGAAGCTGAACTGCAGCAACTTAAGCAGGGGCAGCAACCAGCAGCCGAGGCAGAAAAGCCCGACTGGTACGGCGACCCGGAAAAGGCCGCGCAGGCCATGCAGCAGCAGGTCGGCCAAACGGTAAGCCAGCAAGTCTGGCAAACCAAGGTCGGTTTGTCGCAGGACATGATGCGCGCCCAACACGAGGACTATGACGAGCTGGAAAGCGAGTTCATGGATCTGGTGAAGGATCAACCGGGATTGATTCAGGGAATGCAGCAGGCAGCCAACCCGGCCCGCTTTGCCTACGACACTGCCAAGAAGGCCCGCGAGTATGAAGCCATGAAGGACGTGGATTCGTACAAGGCCAAATTGCGCCAGGAATTGGAAGCAGAGCTACGCAAGGAACTGGAAGCCGAACAGCAACAGAAGGCGGAAAAACAGCAGCGCAAACGCGATGCCATTGACCCGTCCCTGGCCTCTTCAACGTCTCAAGGTCTCAAGTCCAACGACTACGCTGGCCCCACGCCTCTCGACAACATCCTGAACGGCTAAGTGCGGCCTCTGTGCCGCTTTCGACTATTCCTGAGAGGTAATTATCATGGCTGAGACTACGATCAGCACCGCCAATCGCGTGAAGCAGTGGGACGACAAAGCCCACGTTGAATACATCCGCGCCAACCGGTTCAAGCGCTACATGGGCACCGGTGAAAACTCCATCATCCAGCTGAAGGAAGACCTGACCAAAAAGAAAGGTGACGCGATCACCATTCCTCTGGTTGGTGCGCTGGATTCCTCTGGCGGTCCGAATGACGGCTCCAGTGACCTGGTTGGCAACGAAAAGGCCCTGCCGAACGATGGCCACCGTGTCAGCGTCAAGGTTGTGCGTGACGCCACCCTGGTCAATGTGGAAGAAGAGCAGGCTTCTCCGATCAATATTCGGAATGCCGGCAAGACAGCACTGAAAGACCTGCAGATGCGTTACCTGCGCAACAGCATCATCACGGCGCTGGGCAGCATCGATGGCGTTGCCTACGGCTCTGCCACCACCGGCCAGAAGAACACCTGGCACGACAACAACAGCGACCGCGTACTGTACGGCGCAGCCACTAGCAACTTTGTGGCCAGCGACCATGCCGCCTCCCTGGCGAACATCGACAGCACCGACGACAAGATGACCGGTGATGTGGTGTCTCTCGCCAAGCGGATCGCGCAGGACGCTGCAACGGTGAATGGCGACGGCATCCGGCCGTACACCTACGGCGAGGACATGGAAACCTTCGTGCTGTTCACCAACACCCGTGGCTTCCGCGATCTGCGCAACTGGATGGTGGCGAACAAGTTCTGGAACGACGCCATGCAGGAAGGCAAGAGCAACCCGCTGTTCTCTGGCCCGACTTCCATTCACTGGGATGGCGTGATTGTTCGTGAGATCCCCGAGATTGCGAACATTGCAGCCGCTGGTGCCGGTACCCCGGCAATCCCGGTGGCGCCGTACTACCTGTGTGGCGCGCAAGCACTGGCAGCCGCCTGGGCCATGCGCACCAAGACCACTACCCGGAAAGAAGACGATTACGGCTTCCGTTACGGCGTGGGCTTCATGGAAATGCGCGGCGTCGAGAAGCTGCAGTACGGCCAGGGCGGCGCAAGCGCCAAGGACTGGGGCATCGTGTCTGGCTTCGTCTCCGGCGTAGCCGATTAATGCACCTGCAAGTAGGCACGGGGACGGTTACGGCCATCCCCAAGGCCGGCAGCGCCTCCATCCGGCGGGCGCTGTTTGGTCGGCTCTACGAAATCCCCGAAAGGGAATCGCCGGAAGGGCATTGGGTGGCGTTTGTTCGCCACCCTCTGGCCCGCCTTGTTTCCTGCTATCAGCACTGGGTCGTTGACGCCTTTCACCACCGCATGGCGGTGCATGGGCTCGCACAAGGTATGCCGTTTGCCGAATTCGTGAAGGTGGTGGCGCAGATACCTGATGCCGATGCTGATATGCACTTTCGCAGCCAGTCCGCACTGATTGATGGTCAGCCTGATTTTGTCGGGCACGTTGAAGCCATCGAGCAAGACTGGAAGCACGTTCAATCCGTGTTCGGCGTGGGGCCCATCGGCCACCACAACCGGACAGATCATGCCGGCTGGGAATCGTTCTACTGCCCAGAGCTGGCCACCATCGCGCTGGAACGCTACCAGCAAGACATGGAGAACTACTATGCAGGTCACCTATAAGGGTGCTTCCGAGGCTGTCACTTTTGACGGCGTGGAATTCGCCAAGGGCCAGGCTGTGGAGTACACCGGCAGCCGTGGCGAGAAGCTGAAAGCCAACCGTTTCTTCGACGTAGCCGAGACCAAGCAGAAGGCCCCGGCAAAACCGAAGCAGCCCGCCAAGCAGAAGGCCCCGGCAAATGGCGACTCTGACTGATATTGCAGCGCGGGTGATGAAGCGTCTGGGCCTGCTTGATCCGGACGAAAACCCGGAGAACAAGGAGGCGCGGGACATCATCGCCATCATGGAATCGGCCCATGCCTCCTTGCTGGACCGAGGCCTGATTGATTGGCCGTTTCGTGGTGCCGGCACAGGCGCCATCAATGACCCGTCCGCCATTCCGATGCGCTGTGAGCAGGCATGGATCAACTACGCTGCCTGGCAGTGTTCTGCCGACTTCGGCGCCACCTCACAGGAAGTGGCTAGCCGTGGCCAGGAAGGCTACCGCGAGCTGATTGCGCTCTCTCAGCAACCCCATGATTCCCGCGACATTCCGGTGACTGATTACTGATGCAGCTCCCTATCGGCCTGACATTCAACGCGCACCCGGAGAAGACGGTGGGAGTGGAGAATCTGGTGAACGTACAGCCAGAAGCCACCCCGCGGGGGCGGAGCCAGTATGTGCTGCGTTCATGCCCTGGATTGTCATCGTTCGTTGGCCTGGATGGCGACAAAGCCGTCCGTGGGATGATTGAGGTGCGCGGGCTTCTGTATGTCGTGGCCGGGCCGGTGCTGTATCGGGTTAATGCAGACCTGACGGTGGATTCGTTCACCTACATCGATGGGAGCGGCCCTGTGGGTATCAGCACCAACGGCAAGCAGATTCACATAGCTGCCGGCGACGCTGGATTCATCTATGACGTGGAAACCGAGGTGCTGGAGAACATTCTGGATGCGGCCTATCCCACGGCGTACACGTCTGCTTTTGTGGCGGGTCGATTTGTTGTTGAGGATGCCAACTCACAGGGCAAGTTCTTCTGGTCTGACCTGTATGACGGCCTCATATGGAACGGGTTGAACTTCGCCACAGCGGAGCAGCTGCCGGACCCCGTGGTGGCGGTTTATGGCCGGGGCGACTCGGTGGCCGTTTTTGGCACCCAGACCACAGAATTCTGGGCGCCGTCTGAGGTTGGCTTTTCCCCCATTCAGGGCTCTGGCCAGCGCATGGGTATTCGCTCCCGGGCAAGCCTGGCAGAAGTGGACGGCGTTCTGTTCTTCCATGCTGCCGATGGTTCATTTCGGGCCATGGCTGGCTATCAGCCGCAGCGTATCAGCACCCCAGACATTGAGGCGGCCATCAGTGAGTGGACGGACGCAGAGGGCTTCTGCTACTCCCTGGACGGTCACACCGTCTATGAGGTGGCGAGCCCTGCCTATGACCGCACGTTCTGTTATGACCTGACCGAATCACAGCGCCTTGGGGCGCCTATCTGGTTTGAGCGCCGCTCCGGTGTGGGTCAGACAGAAACCCGCCACAGGGCGCGATTCAGCGCGGTCTGCTTCGGGAAAACGCTGGTGGGTGATGCGATCTCTGGCGAGGTATGGGAATTGTCGCATGCAAAAAGCCCGGACTTTGCGGAATTCTTTACCCCTTATCTGACCGACCCCGACAACCACAAGCGACTCATTCTGGACCGACTGGAGCTGATCTGCCGCACCGGTGTAGGCGCCATCAAGCCGGAATACCCGTTCCCGGGTGGCGTGCTGGATTGGCTGGAAGCGGGTTCAGGTGGGGCCGGCGATCCCATCAATGAGTTTGACGCCCCCACCGTGAAGCCTCACTGCATGCTCCGGCTATCCCGCGATAACGGACACACCTGGGGCGCCGATAAATGGCAAGAGCTGAAGATGCTGGGCAACTACAACGCCCGCGTTGTGTGGCGCCGCCTTGGGCAATTCAGGCAGCTGGCCTGCCATTTCCGAGTGGCACAGCAGGTGCCTTTCATCGTTGTGGGGCTGAACGCCAATGTCCGTTAACAACCCCGGCCAAGGCGAACCGCTGATTGAAGGCCGCTCAGAGCTGCGCATCAGCATTACCTGGTTCCGCTTCGTTGCTGAGCTGGTGCGCCAGCACAACAAGCTGCAGGCCACCGTGGCCGAGCAGCAAGACACCATCGAAAGCCAGCAACTGGCCATCGAAGACTTAACTTCCCGCGTGGAAGCCCTCGAATCCCCGTAAATTCCTGAAGGTGAAATCATGGCTATTGGACTAATGGGCGCTGCCTTGGGCGGCGGGCTGCTCAGTGGCGGTCTTTCTGCATGGGGCTCCAGCAAGGGCGCCGATGAGATGGCGGACGCCATTGAGCAGGCGGTGGCACTTCAGCAGCAACAGATGCGTCTGGCGCGCGAGCAGTTCTCCCCCTATGCGCAGGCAGGACGTGAATCACTGACGCAGTATCAGGGGAACATTGGAAACCAGCCCAGCTACCAGAACGTGCTGGCGAATCTGGCCAACGATCCTGGGTACCAGTTCCGGCTGCAGCAAGGGCAAGAGACGCTGGAAAACAGCGCGGCCGCACGGGGAAATCTGCTTTCCGGATCCACCCTAAAAGACCTGACCGGCTACGCCCAGGGCATGGCGTCCCAGGAAGGCCAGAACGCCTACAACCGGGAATTCAACGCCTTCAACAACACCCAGAACCAGCTGGCGAACCTGATGCAGCAGGGCTTCAACGCCTCCGGCCAGATCGTGGGTACCGGCCAGGCCACCACCAACAATCTGGCGAATCTGGCCATGCAGGGCGGGGCAAACCAGTCCAACTACTACACCAATCTGGCGAATGCCGGGCAAGGCTTCCTGAACGGGATGACCGGCGCTGCGATGTTCAATCAAATGTATCCGGGGTAACCCATGATCACTCTGAAAGACCTCTACACTGGCGGCGTTTCGCCCGGTATCAGCCAAGGCATGAAGTGGGCAGGCCAGGCGCAGAACATCGACACAGGGCGCGCGCGCAACCGGCTGCTGGACCTGCAAACGGAATACGAGCCGACCCGGCAGGCAAACCAGAACCGTCTGGCCGAGCTTGGGATTCAGGGCAAAGAGCAGGCCATCTCTCAGAATGAACAGAAGCAGGGCGTTACGAACCTGGATCTGTTGCGCCGCGCCCTGGAGGGGCAGGGGCCAATCTCTGAGATTCAGGACGACGAGACCGCCAACCAGCGCTACCGAGTTGCCCAGAGCATTCTTGGCCAGGCTGGCGTTGACTTGAATGGAATGCCCGAGGCCGTGACAGCTCAGGAGTTGCAGGCGGTGGGTGGCATCAATGGCGCGGCCGGCAACACCGGCGTCCAGTCTACCTTCACCACCGATGACGGGAAGCTGGGCCTTGTCTTCCGCGATGGTCGAAGAGAAATCACGGATACCGGTGTGCAGCGCTCCTACCAGGCCCGCGATTATGGTGATCGTCCGTTTATCTTCGATTCGAAGAGCGGCCAGCTCATGCCGGTTGGCGGCGCGGCAGGAGATGCGGCGCTGAGTGCTGCAGACCAGCAGCGCCAGGCGGAAGTACAGCAAACCCGGCAGGAGGCGATGGCCAAAGAGGGCGCCAAAGCTGAGGCAGCCCAGGGTGCACAGGCCAGAGAGTCAAGCCGTGTTCTTGGAATGCTGGAGCAGATGGAGGCCTTGGTTCAACAAGGGGTTTACGGTGGCGGCATCCTGGACCGTGCGGGCCGAATTGCTGCCGGCGCCGGCGTGCCGTTTGATGAAGAGAGAGCGGCCAGGACGCAGCAGCTTCGCCAAATGGCGACCGAGCTGAAATTGCAGGCCAAGCCGCCCGGCATGGGCGCCATGTCCGATTCCGAGTGGCAGATCCTGAAGGAGGCCATTCCGAATCCGGATGCAGGCACGCCAGAGCAGATCCTGGCGGGCATCGAGCAGTTCCGGCGCACGGTCCAGGCACGTATGGAGCAGCCTATTCAGCAGCAGGGCAGCACCCAGCGCCTGCGCTACAACCCCCAAACCCGTGAACTGGAGCCTGCACAATGATCGAGGTGGAGCATCCCACGCTTGGCGTTCTGGAATTTCCGGACGGCACTGCTCCTGAGCAGATGAAAGCCGCGATCCAGAAAGCGGAGCAGAGCGCGCCACAGCAGGCTGCGCCGGCACAAAGCGAGCCCGAGCCTTATAAGGCCAGTGTTTCTGATGCGGAACGCCAGCAGCTTCGTCCAGAGGAATCGGGTGATATTGGCGGGTTCCAGCTTCCCAACGAACTGGAAGGAGACAGTACCGGTACGCAGCGCTTTCGTGTGGCGGCAGGACTCATGTCCACCCATGATCCTATGCGACAGATGCGCATTATTGGCGAGGCTTTCCCGGGAGTTGTGTTCGATAAGGATGAAGAGGGTAATTTCATCGTGGACGCTCGCCCCATTGGCGGCAGTCGCGGCTACCTGAACGAGCCCGGACTTGATGCGCGTGACATGACCAAGTTTGCAGGCAATGTGCTCGCCCTGATGCCTGCCGGTCGCCTTGCTGGTGGCGGCGCACTACTGATGCAAGGCGCCCGAATTGGAGCTGGCTCAGCGGCCCTTCAGGGCGGGCTTGATATGGCAAATCAGGCCATTGGCGGAGAAGAGGAAGTTTCAGCCGGGAATATCAACAAAAGTGATGTGGCAATTGCTGGAGCAGGCGGGCTTGCGTCTCCGTACATTGCCAAGGCGCTGTCCGGGGTTGTCGGCAGGATCGGCTCCCGCCTGGGCAGAGGCACAAGCCAGGTAGTCGATGACACTGGCCAACTTACAGATGATGCTATGCGCACCCTGAAAGAGGCCAAGGTGTCTCCGCAACAGCTCAATCAGCAGGTGGTTCGCCAGCTGCAGCAGGAAGGGGTTCTAACTCCGGAGCAGGCCGCCAACTTTAACCTGTTCCGCTCCCAGGGTGTGCGTCCGACCATGGCAAACCTCACGCAGACTGCCGATGACTGGCAGCTGCAGCAGGAAGCGATGAAGCGCAGCACCCCGCTACGCGCCGTTGCTGACTCCCAGGACGAAGCACTGGCTGGCAGGGTGGGGCAGCTGGCCGACGATACTGGCGGACAAACCGGCGGGGCCCTGGATACTGGCGAACAGGTATTCAACGCCGTCACCAGAAAAGCTACTGACCTGGATAGACAGATCGGCGGGCTTTACAGGGAGGCGGCCCAGCGAGCTGGGGACGACATGGTGGTCGACTTCCAGGCTCTCATCAATCAGATGAAAAACACCGCCGGCCGCAATGAGCTGTCCGGCGGCATGGTGAAGGCAGTCAGGCAAGAACTGGTTAATCGCGGCCTGATGAATGCCAAATGGCAGCCTGCTGGCCGCGCCGGAGTGCGCACGGCAGAAGAGATTCGCCAAGTGCTGAACAGCTTTTACGATGGGGCCAGCCCGCAGGGCCGCAACCTGATCAGCTTGTATAAAAACGCCCTAGACGACGATGTGATGCGCACGGCAGGCGACGACCTGTTTGCCCAGGCTCGCAAGGCCCGCGCTCAATTCTCCCGTGATTTGGAGCGCGCCAAGCTTTCCAAATTCGATAAGGGTGGGGAGTCCCTGCTGGAGAAGGTGCTGGCCAACAAAATCAGCCCAGATCAGCTCTTTGAAAAAATCGTAGTAAACAAAAGCGCGCGCTCTTCAGACGTGAAGGCACTGAAAGACTACCTGCTTTCCGGCACTGACGAGCAGATCGCCCAGGGCACCCAGGCATGGAACTCGCTTCGGGCCGAGACCATGCGCCACCTTCTGAACAAGGCCACAGGCACCGCCGGGAAGATCGAAGGTGGCGGCTCTGTATTTAATGGCAATCAGTTCCGAAAGGCCATGGACCAGGTGGGACTGGAGCGACTGCGCACCCTGTTCACTCCGGAGGAATTCAAGCAGATTGCAGCCATTCGCAAGATTGGCGAGCTGCGCATTCCTGTAAGTATGACCCAGCAGGGCAAGGGCCCATCGGCTCAGGCAATCGGAGAGCTGGCAGACAGAATCCCGGGGATTGAGCAGATCAAAGCGATTCTGTCGGTACCGGCAAAAATTGGAGAGAACAGGGCGATCAATCGGGCGGCTGATCCTGCGGCACAAACGGTGAAGGCGCTTACCGGTCCCACTGCAAAACCGGCAATAGGGCAGGCGGCGGCAGGATCGGGTGCTGTCTACCTGCAGGATTAAGGGAATAGGCCGAGAGCCCAGAATACAGCCACGCCGAAACCAACAAGCAGGAATATGGCGGAAGCCCCGCTGCTTACATAAAAGGTAATCCGGCTGATCAGCAGTACGGTTCTCAGTGACGAAGGGTCCATTATGGAGTTAGCGTCAGGCCTGGCTTTTATCGACTTGGCAAGAGTTCCGGCCACAAATGAAGTGGTGCACAGGATGATGAACAGCATCGGGACAACCAAAAAACCCAGGATCATAGAAGCCATAACCTTATCCCTTCGGCCCCTGTGGTGGATTAAAATCTGGAGATGTATGAGAAGGATTGATGCGGGCCTCCATGTTGTGGACGTCAAGCTCAATATTTCGGATGTCATCTTTCATGCTGGAAATATCGTCAGGCAGGCAATCAAAATCCTCCCTGAGCGCGCTCAGCTCATGGTGAATAGAGTCCACGCCGACTCCGAGAGCTTCCGCCAGCTTAGCATTAAATCGCATTTCTGTAGCTTTTGACGAATATACCGTTCTTCTGATGACGTCGCGCACCACAAGCGCAAGCAGTACACCAGTGGCCACCTGGAGAAACAATGGTGTTCCCGCAAGCCATAGATAGGCGCTTGAGGCGAAATTTGAGATCCAATCCATAACCCCTCCTTGAGAGGCCAATTTACCACAAATCCACCAAATACCCATGGGGCCAGTGCCCCAGACCCAGAGGCTCGCCATTCGGCGGGCCTTTTTCGTTTGGAGACCCGCAAATGTATCCACGGCTTGATAACCCGGTGAATCAGTATTTCCTGCGCGACCTGCAGGGGAATCTGCTTCCCGGTGGGCGCATGGACTTCTACGACTCGGAGACTGATAACCCGGCCAACGTCTATGCTCCTGGTGATCCGGATACGCCTCTGGGATACCAGATTGATGCCGATGCTTATGGCCTGCTGCCTGATTTCCAGCTGGAGCCCAACAAGGACTACATCATTCGAGTGTATGACTCAGATTCGGTGTTCCAGTGGGAGCGTGACGGCGTAGCCAACAACATCACCGACCTGGAGCAGCGCGTATCTGATCTGGAGTCGGCAGTGGCGGCCCTGGGCAGTGAAAGCGGCCTGAAGAACCTGCTTACAAATGGCGGCTGCAAGGCGGTCCGCGATGACCGCTTGGGGCTTGGCTTCGGGGTGCAGACCTCCTTCGCAGAGGGTGAACTGGCCGGCATCTTCGCCCGAGTGACCAACAGCACGGCGGGCACCTTTCAGCGCATCTTTGACACCAGCTTTAGCACCTCAAACTGCTACAGCGAGCTGAATAACGTCACCACCGACAACAGCGCGGCGGTGGCTGAGATTCAGTGGCGCATGCCATCAGGTGACGGTGCCGCCATTTCCGGCGATGACGTGGCGTTCCAGGTCAAGGTGGCCCAGAACAGCGGCTCTCCCATGAATTGCTACATCACGCTGTACAAGTGTGATGCAGAAGACGATTTCACCAACCTGACTACGGTTACCGCATCCAGCGTGGTATCCGTCCCTTCTGGCGAATTCACAGGCCTGACGCTATCCCTTGAGGGGGCTGGAGACCTCACCAAAGGCGTGGCGGTGGTCGTCACCTTTGACTGTGGCGTCATCTCAAACACCAACTTATCGGCCGGTGAGGCTCAGTTGGAGCTGGGGCTTATTGCAACCCAGTTTGAGAGCCGCCCACAACTGATAGATCAAGCTGCCTGGTCAAAAAGCTACCTCACCCCGGACCTTCTGCCAGTGGGGCTGTTGGGAGAGTTCCCTCTGTCTGCCCCAAATGCCTTCTGGCTGCGATGCAACGGGCAGGATGTTTCTCGGGCTGCATACCCGCGACTGTTCGCTTATCTGGGGGAGGCCTACGGGAACGGCGACGGCTCCACGACCTTCACCCTTCCTGATTATCGCGGGTACGCCAAGCGAGACACAGATGATGGCGCAGGCGTTGACCCTGATGCGTCTGCTCGAACAGATCGCGGGGATGGCACAGATGGCGACGCAGTGGGCACAAAGCAGAATGACGAGATAAAGGCGCACGCCCACGACCTCCCGCGAGGCTCCAGCATTGGTGGCGGCCCCTACAGGCTCCAGGACAACCAAAACAACAACGGCACGCAGCCCACCGAGGAAACGGGCGGCAACGAAACCCGCATGAAGAACATCAACGTCAATACCTACATCCATATCTGAGGCCTGCCATGGACCGTATTCAAGATCCCACAGCGACAGAAGATAACCAGTTTCAGGAAGCGGGCACTGGCACCGTGGCTACTCGCCTGCGGGCCCTCTGGCTTAATGGCATCCAGGAAGAGCTGATTCACATCCTGGAAGAGGCTGGCATCACCCCGTCATCTGCAACGCTGACCCAGGTGCTGCAGGCTCTCAAGATCATCTTTCCGACCAAAGCGCAGCTTTCTGCATCTGACGGCTCTGATTACATTGGCTACGGCTCCGGAACGCTCACTGAGGCGCTGGTCGGCATTGCTGGAGATATTTCTACGCTTGAGGGTGAGATCTCTTCAGGCCTGACAGGTGGGGCGCCGGTCTATGCTGACACCACCGCGGGTCTCGCAGCCACAAGCGAGGGCGAGTATTTCAACGTCCCCTCTGATGAGGAAGGCGAGCTGCTGATTCTATATCGGCATGACTCCGGGCCGGTGGCTACTGAGATTGGGCGGACGCCGAGCAGTGCGGTCATCAATGAGCTGACAGAGGGTCAGTATGTCTCTGACTTCGAGGCTGTCCAGCAACTCCGCGATAAGCAGCAAGCTGAACACGAAACCGCGCAGAAAAAAGCGGCGGTTGTTATTTTGCTGGGCCAGTCCCTGAACGCTGCCCGAGGCGGTTCGCCGGTCAAATCCGTGGCCAATAGCAACAGTTATATGTTCACGGGCGGCGCACACGTTTCAGATTTCCAGTTTTGGGGTGCGAACCAGGAATTCGCAACGAATGACGCAGATGTGGCGTCATTCGTTGATTTCACAGAAGGCACAGAGCAGTCCCCCTGTGTCGGCGTCACCTCCACGATTGTTGGAGGCAAGTACGCCCGCTGCTACGTTGGCAGCATTGCAATCGGCGCGCGCACCATGGCCAAGCTTTCTAGCAGCGGCCCCCGTTGCAACCTGTTCGCTTTCTGTCATCGTTTCGCGTCACTTGTTCGCGCTGATGGCTATGAGCCTGAATTTATGTTCTACAGTGCCCACGGCGAGGCCGATGCATCAGCAGGGACAAGCGAGGCCGACTATTACAGTCAAGGCGTGACCTACTACACCATGTGTCAGCTTGCCGCATCACAGGCGATGCAGGCCCGCGACTATCGAGCGCCTGTTGTTCTGACCCAGCCACTGCAAAACTCAAACGGGATCGACGGAGCCAATGACAGGGTCATATCTACAGCGATCACGCGGATAGCACGCGATCTGCCAAACGGGGCAGATATTGGCGGTGTCTACCAATGGCCTGCCGAAAATGATCGTACCCACCCTACGCCGGGCGGCTATGTCCAGCGTGGGGAGTTTGTCGGTGCTGTGCTGCGCAATATGTCAGAGCGCGGCATCAAATGGCCTGGCCCCTACATCACGGATGTGGCGCTGGATGGTACTGACTTCTATGTGACGTTCAGCGAGGAGGTGGAGCGTGATACATCAATGAACGCCGGTACCAATCTCAATACGGCAAACGCTCTGGACGGTTTTGAGTGGCTGGACAACGGTTCGTTTATTCAGATCACCGGACTGACGTATAGCGGGAGGCTAGTTTCCGGGACGTTGGCGAGCGCCCCTGTCGGCACCATTGAGCAGCAAGTTCTGCGTATCGCTGCGCAAACGACAACGTCAGCACTGACTGCCGGCGCAGAGAATCATTCGGGCAGCCAAGTTCGAGCAACCCAAGGGGCAGTGGGTGGCATCTATGACCCGACACAAACCAGCTACTTCTGGGCAAACAAGCAAGAAATCGGCGCAAGGAGCCTGTAATGCGTGCACATGAGATTCCCGGCTACGTTCAGGGCCACCGTTTCTCTGACGAGAGCGAAGTGTTTTACGACGCCGACAATCTGAAATTTAAAGACCTGTCAGGGTATGGCGATTTTCTGGATTTGGAGATAACTGTTGGCACACCTGCATTCGAGGATACGGGGGCCAACAACCGGCGCGGTATGCTGCTGGACAAGCAAGCACAGGGTCGGTTTATTCCTGCCGCCCCATGGGAAACAACCACAGTTTTCGCGATCTACGTTGAGCTGCTCACCAGCGGCACGCAGATTCGCTACCCGTATCTTTTCGGCACACAGCCCACGGAGAGCAGCAACGGCTTTATCCGTGCCCAGCACTTTAGCAGCAATCGCGCGGTCATAGTTAGCACACCGAGCGAGCAGTCAAAAGCAGGGATTAGTCAAGGTACAGACGGCATCATCATCGCCGCTGTTTCATTCGACCAATCAACTCGCAAGACCTACGACACAGTAGATGGTGTCACCATTAACGAGTCAGCAGCACTGGCGGATGGCGGAAACGGGGGTGGCCTTGCAATCGGCGCAGGCGGCGCAGGCACATTTGACGACATTTTCTGCCGTTTCGGTGATCTCGTGGGCGACGGTTCAACCACGGCAGAGACTGACCTGAAAATCGTAGCCCTTGAACATCACTTTTTTGCGGGCAATGTCATCAGCAGCCATCAGGATGAAGTTGCGGCTTTGCTTTCTGAGATGGCCAGCTATTACGGGGCCTGATGCGCAGCCTCTAATAGTGCCTTCTGCCATGCACTGTAGCCCTGTTTGCTGAAGTGAACCGGGTCGGAGTAATACGAGCTATCGTCGCCTTCAAAAATCCCCGGCACATCGATATAGGTGCAATCCTGCATCTCTGCACAAATTCGTGAGATATGAAGGTTTGTGGCCGCTATTTCATTATTGATGTTTGAGCGCTCATCGACTGGCTGTATTCCGCTCCAAACAACGGGGACACCTGGAGGGAGCAAGGCAGCAATGGCCTCAAGGCGCTGATCAATTCCGTCGCTCTCACCAGAGATGAAGTCATTAATGCCTATCAGCAGGAAAATGCGGTCAGCGTGATGCAGGTTTTTTATTCTTGGGATTAGCTTCAGCACATCGGTGGTTCTTGCCCAGCTTATCCCGTAATTGGTAGCTGGTGATCCCAGGAACGATGTGGACATCCTGTGGGTGATGCTGTCACCAATAAAAACCGAGCTGCCAGCTATCGCGTTAAGACTTTTATAATGATGGATGTTGATCATCTTATCCGGAAAGCGAACAGTGCTGTTAAGACCTGCCAGGCGCTGGATATTGTCATGCGTCATGAGCAGTGGAATTAGAGCTATGTGCAGAGCGACGAGATAAGCTTTGAATTTCATTCACGCATCATAGTGCAAGTGGTTTTAATTGCCCACCGCATAGTCGCTGACACGTCTGTCGCTGGCCGAAAAATGGAGAGAACGGTGGCCGGCGGCGGGCAGTGTCAGATTCTCAAATGGCGGGGAGGGCGTCTGTAGGCGATGGCTGAGGGTGGTGTGCGAAAGCCGCCAATTTTGGCATAAAATAACTGCCAATCCATTGATTCTATTGGTGCGGAATGCCTGTATTTTTGAGGCCGAAAAGGCCTCAAG
>CENR01073761.1_pt1 | contig 18919 bp, 26 predicted proteins | sample 530181 | NCBI WGS metagenome assembly CENR01 (sample SAMEA2619677, study PRJEB7988) | marine metagenome | biome: marine biome (ENVO:00000447); feature: surface water layer (ENVO:00002042); material: "saline water (ENVO:00002010), including plankton (ENVO:xxxxxxxx)" | depth 5 m | reverse complement strand
GGTCTGCCCTTTAAAAGATCTTCGATCATTCCAAGCCTGCTTTGACCTTTTGTTCTGCCAAGCAAACTTCCTAAACCACCTCTTTGCGGCATCATGCCTGACTGACCAAGGTTTTGTAATATTTCTGCTTCACTTGCACCTTCAGCTAAGAGTCTATCGATTCTAACTTGAGTTGATGGATCTGCTCCTGCATAAATATCTTGAACAGTAGGTTGTTGTCCTGTAAACATTTTGCCAACGTTGCCGAAAAGACCTACTTTATCTTGGCCTGGTAATACAAATTCTCTAGCTCTACCAAGCAGTCCTCTAATTCCACCTTGACTTGCGGTAGAACCAGCCTGAGCTCCAGCACCTCCGAGGCTACCAATGCCTTGGAATAACTTGCCTGCACCATAGCCACCAAGTCCACCTGCTATAGCTCCCTTTAGACCTTTACCTGCTGCGACATTAGTTGCCGCACCTATGGCTCCAGCTAAAACTGGGCCAACACCAGGTATGAAGTTTGCCAAAGGCCCTGCAACGGGTGCTACTTTCTTTACTACCTTTTTAAGTGATTTACCGATTTTTTTAAAGATGCCAAACTCTTCTAAGCCCGTCATCGGATTTAACGATGCAATGCCGCTACCAACCATAGCAGCAGCTGGATCTAAATTAAATTCATCAAATTTAGCTTCTACTTGGTTTTCAAACTGCTCATCCTGCATGAACTCAGGTGGTAATACAACTTCACCTGGTCTCAGGTGAGCAAGCACGGTATCTTCACCTGTGCCTTCAGCAGCCAACATTTGTGCTTGTTCAAACAAAGGAGCCATTTGGCTTTCTTCGCCTTGTTGAATAAGTTGTTGTAATGTTTGTTGTTCTTCTGCATCCAATGGAATATCGTCACCCATCATTTCCATCATAGGATCACCACCTTCTTGCATCATAACTGGCTGGCCTTGTAATTCCTGCATTCTTTGCATAATCATCATTCTTTCTTGATCTGATATCTGACGGCCCATTTGATCACCTATCATTGAGGCTACATTTTCTTGCTCAACCACCTGAGGTTGTGCAAGTCTTGGTTTCTTTAAAAGAAGTTCTTTGATTTGTTCATCTATCATATTGGGTGCTGCCATAAGTTGATTGATTGTTTCTGTGCTTTTTTGCGTAACAGCTTCATCGACTAAACCGACATCAATGCCAGCTTCTTCGGGTAACATATTTTGTAATCTTTCTTTTAACTCTATATCCATTATGGTGTACTAACTGTTACTGTTCCTAGGCCTGAACTAATTCCAAGACCAGTTAAATATACCTGTAGACTATATAAGTCTCTCCATTGGGTGCCATCAAACGCTTGATGAATACCCAAGGTGGTGTTAAATATTATAGCACCAGTTTGAAATTGGAGTTCCGACTTTTGCGTTTCGTTAAATTGTGGGATGGCTTCAGGATCTATTGCCCCTAAATTGATCTCTAAAATACGCACCAAACGGTTAAAAACCTCGGGTGTTACTTCGTTTGCAGCGAGTGGTAAACGTGTAGGCAGTAGCTTAGACACTATCTTCTACCTGACGGTTGCACATCTAATCTTGTGGCACCTAACCTCCATCTAAAGTCTTTTTGTTTTGCCAACGAAGGATTATCATCGTCTGATTCAAAACGCAAAACAAACTGTCGGCCACGACTTCTTAAAAATCCCTGTGTGCTTTCTGTTGATATTTCTGTGGTTGAATCCGTTGTTAAAGATTGATTTGCAAAGTCCCTACGTTTTAGTACAAAATTGATGGTGGGGGTATTTGATGTTGTATCTTGTAAAAATTTAACATCAGGTAAAACCTTTTTAACAAAAGCAAAATTTTCTCCGTCACCAATATCTAGGTCAGCAGATTCTATAAATACATTAGTCATTGGATCGGTATCATCATTAGATCCCTGTTCGTGAGTATATAAGTAATATGAAGATGAACCGCCAGTTGCTCTTGGTTTATTTTCAACGCCACCTTCTAACCATGCGTAACGTACCAATGATCCGATGGACCAAACATTTTCTTCGTAGTTGTAAATAACGTATCGTGATATCTCACCTGTATTATCTTCAAGCGAAGGATAAAAGAACCACACTTCGCCAAACTCTTGGTTGAGTGCTGCAAAACATTTAAATGATTGAGTTAGATCTAAATCAGAAAAGACATAATCTTTTACGCTGCATGAAACTTTTTGCACCGCACCGTTGTACAGGTAAAAGCCTTGTTTGCTCATGAAAAACACACCAGCAGGTGAATTGATTGCTGCTTTGGGTGCAATAAGACCAGTGCCCTCATTAATTAGATTTAAACCAAAAGTAAGGGGTGGGCCAATAAATTGCATTGAATATAGCGAGGTATCGGTCCATATTAAAACCTCTTGTCTTGATTTTAGACCACCAATAATCTGTGATCCGCTTGACAGCCTCACCGATCCAGCAGTGTTTGTAGCCGTGGGCTCAAACTCTAATGCGTTTTCTTGATCACTAAATGCTACCAGCATTGGATCCACTGAACCTGTCCTTGTTCCGCTTGACAATTGATCAGCACCTAAAACAATTAAATGTCTGTCGGTTTCAGAAGTAATAACTTGTAAGCCAACGGTTGGCACTTGATTTGCACCTGAAAGCCCCTGAAGTTCTTGTGCTCTTGTTGAAAGCCCGTTTGATTCGTCCCAATAATAAATACCACCTGCCCTTGGATTAATGACTAGATCTTCACCAAAGTTATCATGCGACCAAATTCTTAATTGGTTTGTTGAACTTAATGCAGAGGAAGATCCAAAAGAACCGCTGTTCCATGTGTTTTGTCCCCAACCAGTGGATTGAACAAAGTCGTCTAACCCAACATTGATCTGATATGTTCCAACAACACTTGAACCACCGTTACCAGTATCTGAGGCGTTTGCAGTAACAGTAGCACCTGAAGTGTCTTTTGCTGTAATTTCATAAGAATCTGCATCAACCACCCTTGCAATTTGATACTCCTGATTTAAAACATCCGCTGTTATTAGCCCACCAAGGGATACGGCTCCTGAAAAAGTAACAAAGTCGTGGTTTTCCGCACCGTGTGCTGTGTCAGATACGGTAAGAGTAGATGAACCATTAGTAGCACTAAAAGTAACATCTCCTGCTGCTGTAGTGGATCTTATTGGGGTTATATCGTTAAAAACAGAACCAGCTTCAATGTAATACTTCCAAGTGGTTCCTAAGCCTAAATACTTAGTTCCGTCTAATGCAATCCATGAATGCAAAGCACGACCAATGCCTAAAAAAGTATTTTCAACGGCTTTTATCCAGCCGCCAACTTTCTCAGCAACGCCTTTACGAAATCTAATTAAATTAGCATTAACCCAACCACCCTCTTCAGAGTAATCAGTGTTCTCTTTATTGATTCCTGCTTTAAATTTAAAACTTGCTAAAGGCATACATAAATTCCATATAAACTAGACCAAGTTTACCACATTGCTGCGATATCCTTGGTCAACAAAATTTATGATTATGCAAGTCTTATTATTGCACCTGTCGCTGTTGGACTTGGAAATACAATCGTAAAGTCACCAGCAGTAGATGTTTTCTGTCCACCAAAACTTATTGCTGCAACGGCTGGATCGCCAGCTGCTGTTTCGTTAAATATCAAACAACCACTTGCAGTAATTGTTGCAGTTGAAAAGGTTTCGTCTGCAAAATCAACTACGGCAGTAGTACCTGTTGATGTTGGTGTGACAGAAGTTAGTGCTTGTCCTTTTGCTGAATAACCAGTACCTGAAACTTCTCCAGTTGTTGTATAAGCTGTTGTTCCAGCACCAAGCGATGCAGTAGCTCCAACATACAAAGCTAGATTAAAAGTGTCTTGACCATTAGTAAAATCATGAACACCTTTTAATAACTCAACTTTAAAACTTGTACAAATTGCACTTGTAATCGCCATTTATAACTCCTTCATTATCTTAGCTAACTGTTCGTGCCCTTGGCTTTTGAGTTTATTCGCAATCGTAACTCTATTTGAACGGATAGCACTATTTATATTAGCCAATATAATACCATATATTTTTTTTCTAAATGCCAAGGCTTGCTGCCTGACATGATCAGGAGCATCTTCTGAAATACCGCATATTCTGTTGGTTGCTTGATCGGCCCAAAACTCAGGATCGTGTCCTTTTTGATCTGAGGTGTGCACCTCAATATTGCCAAGGTTAAAAAGGGTTTCTTCGGTTAACTTCATCCTTTGTAAGGCTCAGGCGGTCTAATTGGCTCAAGTTGAGCTTTTACTTTGTTTTCTTTAATGGCCTCGTTCATCTTTGAATATTCAGAAATAATCCATTTGCCTTCACTTGGTATTGCAACCATAGGATCAAGCAATCTATGAAATCCGTAAAGCCTTTCATAAGGTTTAACATTTGAGTCAAGCAAAGTTGATCTTTGGCTTGCACCAATTTCAATACCGTTTTCTATACACTTTGATAACCAAAACTCTACGCAAGCACGGCCTGCTTCAGCCGCATGCATATTTCCCTGATAGGAGAAATCAATACCAAATAGATCTATTTTTGCCACTTTACACCAGTAAGCAAAAGCTATAGTAAATGCTACGGTGGTGTTCATATAAGCACAACTGCTTGCATTACACACTTCCTCTAAAGGATAAACCACAGCACTTGGAACTCTTTCGTCCAGTTCGCATGTGTAAATAGGCATTTTCCATTTCGGCAAGTTTTCACGCATGACTTCGGTTTGCAGTCCTGCATCATCGCTGTCTAAAAATCTTGATGCTGGATCTAGCATAAAAAGTCTGTCGCAATCATAAACAGCTGCTGCTGCATTAATGCACCATACTTCATCGTATTTAACTGAATTTTGGATTGATATCGCAAAATCTACTTGGGATCCACCCAAGCCAATGATTGCAACTTTCTTACCCTCTAACTTTTTAATTGGTTTCATTAAGTGACATTTGACCTCAAACTATCGTATCTATACTCATCTCTCGTTAAGCGACCTTCGGAAAGGTTCTTGGCTCTTAGTATAGCTTCTTTAAAACGATTTTCAAAGTTAACAATGTCAGCTTGTGGTTCTTTAAGATATGTTGCTCCCTCTACCAAAGAACCATAAAGTAAGGCATCGGGATATTCTGTGGATAAAAAAGTTGTACCGCTGTCAGATCCAGCAGTTAAAGAATTGGGTTTGTGTAAGTAATGCAATTCAACCGAATAATTAGAATCAGGAACTGGTATCACCTCAAAAGAGTCATTATCAAACTGTGTGTAATATCTTGGCCTGCCTGTTGCACTTTCACTGGTTTGAAACTGTTTGGAAAAAGATGGGTGTTTAAATTCTAAGTAATGATAAACACCGCTGTCTATGACTGCTAAACTAAAAGGTGCATAATAGTCTGTGGGGGTTGATAAAAATCTATTTGATGTGGACACGTTACCTGTTACATTTTTTCTTTGCTCAGGAAGTTGAACGAGCTTAAATATTCTTTCTTCTGATTGTTGAATGAATGTGTCTAAATTATCTACAAAACTTGTTTCAGAAGATTCTAAATAATCTTGTATCGCTGTTTTTAATGTGCCGTATGTAAAACTCATGATGTTGTTATTGTAACTGATCCTACGCCAGTCGTTACTGAAAAGGTGGTTAACTCGGTTCCTAACAAGCCGTTACCAAAGTTTGTATAAACCAAAAAGGCTGAATTGTCGTCTTTTTCTTGTGGTCTTGGGTTCTTAAGAGCTTGTGGATCTTGTACTTGTTTGACAGGCGTTAGCTGTGGATGTTTTGGACTCCACTGATCAGGACCAACCAAAAGGCCATCCCAAGTCTTTTTCATTTCTCTTAGACGATATCTAAAGCCTGTAATATCACAGATACCGTATGCCTGAGATCCTTTTGCGTACTGAGCCATTATGGAACATTGTATCCTGTAAGATCAGGGCTCACTCTAAATGATGCCCTTTCTTCGTCTTGTGACATAGCTCTTAAAAACTCTTCTTCATAAAGCTGTTTTAAAAGTGCTGTTCTTTCAGGTGCTCTTTTCAGTGAAATATAATATGCCAAACCAGCAGCCAAACAAGGATAAAATCTGAACGGCATTTCCAAGGTATTGGTTGCAGCATCAGCATCATCCATTCTTGAAAGCACATTAAGATAAACTGTATATTCGCTAGACTTATCAGGAGCAGGATAAACCGTTATGCTTGGAGACAAACCTTTGTCAACAAAGTACTGATTGGGTTTTCCTGTAGATGTTTTATCGGGAATGTTTGCGTATTCGGACCTGCTTAGTCTTGTTAATGGCAAATCAACCACTGCGTTGTTTAGAGTCTGTCTTATGAAAGCATCTAAAACATCAATGGTTGCTGTTGAATTTGTAGAGTCTATTGTGTAACCAGTGGTGTCTTGAACCATTGCAATTGACTTTTGCGATATGGTCCACTGGTTTAAACCTCTATTAGCCCACTCAGCCAGCAATAAATTTAAACTTCTTTGTGCTGTTTTTAGGTCATAGCCAGTCCTGAGTTCTAGTCCACATCTTTCGAATGCTTCCTCAATGAACTCTACGACATCAGGCTCGAAGTTCTTGCTGCTTGAGGTGGTCATTTATTATTTACCGTAAAGACCTTTACCTTTGTTTTTTGATGGGGACATGCCCATGCCCATTTTTACACCTCTTGGTGATAATGGATCTCCGCCCTTCATCATTTTAACTGGACCTGATCGACCACCGCCCATCATCTTCTTTACACCAGTTCTACCGCCAGCTTTCATTTTCTGCATGCCAGTTCTTCCACCAGCCATCATTTTTTTCATGCCGTTGCGGCCACCAACTCTTTTTAAAGCCTTTTTAACTTTTTTCTCGGCAGGTGTTGATTTACTTTTTTTTCCGTGTTTCATTTTGTATTTGTCTCCGCTTTTCTACAAACTCATAAAAAATATCTTTGTCCCAAAATTTATAATAGCCTTGGTCCTCAAGCTGCCTAGATGCATCATTTAATTTATCTAGCGGCTGTACGAAAACCATTAAGTAAGGCTCATCATAAACTGGCTCAAAGTCGTCATCTACGATAGTTCCTTTACTATCATGTTCGATGTGAAAGCCCATGGCCCAAAGATTTCTTTTAGCAAGAAACAAGTTCATGGTTTCAATACGAGCATCGAATGCTTCGCATGAAACTTCAAGATTGAAATCACAGTAAATTAAGACATCGTATTTTTTCCAATCGGTTTCAAATACTCTGTCAACTAGATCTGTCCAATCTTGTTCACATCCGCTTTCTATTATAACTCTTTTTTCTTCCCAAGATTTCCGAGCATACGGACAGACGGGTAAACCATTACATAATAAGGTTTTCTGCTCGACAATGGATTCTGACCACTCTCTGAGTTCAACGGATAATTGTTGTGGTGATAATACTTTTACAAATTTCACTTCTTTGCAAAGGTCTTGACATAAGTGGGCTTCCCACCTACGCCCTGCTTCTTTGCCCTCTTTCTCTTTACAGCTGATTGTATCTGAGATTTGGACATTGATCTAGCCTTTGCTTCAGGAACACATTTTGGATATCCCCGTTTTGAATTTTTTGTTTTGGATCTACCGCAGCTTTTAAAGCCACCGCCTTTTTTGGGTGCCGAAATATCTACCCAGTTTTCAGAGAACCATTTAGTAAGGCCACCTGAGGTTTTAGCCATTAGACTATTCTTGTTTTTTTTCTTTTAGAATTCATCATAGCACCGCAACCACGGCCTTGTACCATGATTCCGCCATCTTTCATGAATCCCATCTTATTTCTTACTCTTGTAGGTAATTTTGATAGGCCCTTGCCTTTGTTGCCTGTTGGCACTGGTTTTAGGTTTTTTTTCATTTCGCCACCCTCTGCTTTGTATTGACCACCCATTTTCTTATATTCTTTGACCATCCAAGCATTTGCATAAGCAGACGGATATACATCAAACTTTCTCTTTGCTTTTGATTTGGCCTTTTTATAAAGACTTGGATTTTTTACGTTTTTTGGAATTGCCATTTTACCATTTTACCTTGTCAGCCCACCATGCTGCTGACATTTTGCCTCGTTTAATATTCTTAGCGTGTCGTGCCTTGAAGCTCTTACGCTTTGCTTTCATTCTAGCAGATTCTCCTTTTTTAGGTTTTCCTGCTGTACCTTTCAGGGTTCCAACTTTTTTACCTTGTTGACCAAATCTAATGGTTTTTATCTTATCGCCTTCTTTGGCAACAACAACATGTGACTTGGTTGGATGGTTGGGAGTACGCTTTGGTTTATTAAAACCGCTAACGCCTGCTCTTGCTAATCTTGGATCTTTTTTCTTAGCCATAATTATTCAGGATAAGGTCTATTTTGTATTAATAATATATCTAAAGCAGCAGAAACGGTAACCGTTCCTCCTTGCGAGTCTGCTTGAGCTCTAATTTCTATATCTGTTTTTTCAGCAAACTTTAAAGCATAAGGGTATGGAATTGTACTATATCCTTCGCTTGATAAAACTTTGTCTTTTACATTAAAAACACCGCCAAAAGGTCTAGCTACTAAAGTTAAAATTGCGAACTTGCCCGCTGAAGAAGATGCCGATACATCTTTTTGAGTAACATAAGCACTATAACCTCTAGGTATAGTGTAGGTCATCATTAGAGTTTGATTGTCGCCTATACCTACTGTAGCGTATTTGTTGGTAGGCACTCCACCTGAAGGTGTTGCTTCTGTTCCCACATATAAAACACCAGCATTACCACCGCCAGTCCCAGCAGTATTTACTACAATTCTATTAACTCTAAACCAAGTGCTGCCATTTAATTCAACACCTGTTTGACCGTTTAAACTTACAGTTTCTATTTTTTCATCAAAATTATTATCTAAACCAAATACTGTTACAGTTCTTGCACCAGTACCTGCTGCTGTATCAGCAGTAGAAGAGCTAGATATATAAAGAGTTGAGGCTGAACTTAAATATGAATACAAGCCACCTTGAAGCCATACGGTTGCTAAATTGGTATCTACAGAATTATTAAAACCAAACTTGTGTATGCTTTCGTGAAAACCAATTTGTCCTCTTGCTACTTGAAGCTCGAAAGGCTCATCCCTACCAAAGCGGGTAACGGATGAGACCTCTCTAGTCATTTTTAAGATCTAAATACTGTCATGTTTGTAAAAATAGTGGTCCCTGCTGTATAAGGAACAAAGACACCATTTTCAAACAAGATTCCTTCACCTGGTATTGTTACGTCTCTTTCAGCTGTTGCACTTGCTACAGTTCCAAGCTGTAAAAGTGTTGTTCCTGATTCACCAGCATCAGAGCTATCTCTAAAAGAAACAGTTCCTGCGGTTGCTGAGTTAACAATAAACGCACCTTTTAACCTTGTTCTTCCCGCAAAAATTACTGCGATGGCTGAAGTGTTGAAACCAACAGTCATAGCACCGCTTGTACCAGCGGTAAAAGCAATTTGAGTTACGGTTTTAAAATGCTTTGTAGTTGTGACCGTTTCGTTGTTTGGTCCTGTTAAGGACTCAGTGATCGTATCACCGTTAGCATCCGTGCCTGTAACCGTAAAAGTTTTATCGGAAAGGTTAGCCGCAGTAATTAAAGTAATTTGTCTTGCAGAATCTAAAGTAGCCACACCACCTGAAGCCTTAGCCCCATTAATGGTTAGATTTGCTGCTGTAGCACCTGAGGTTTGTGAAGCACAAATACCATCAGTATCAGCAGCATCAGTATCTGCCTCGATAAAAACCGCTTTGACATCCGAGCCTGTTATTCTGCCGTATGACATAATTCAGCCTCCTTACAGTTCAGTATTAGCTGTTCTTTCTTTACCTACTGTAATGTAATCAACAGTTAAAACTTTAGCAGCTGCTTCACCGTTTTGAATACCAAAAGAAATTGTTAGTTCTTCGTCATCAGGTGCGTTTGTGCTAACTACAGTTCCCACTTTTACATTGTCTTGATAAACATGAAACTTTTGGTCTTTTGGATCGTAAAGAAATCCAACGGTCACAAAAGTATCGTCACTTAAATCATTCAAAGACAATGTGGATTGTGTGCTGTCTTTTTCAACGATAAATGATGGAGTTGCATCGCCATCTGAAAGCAAGAAAAATATTCCGTCTGTTACATCTAATGGTGTGGTATCGGTGATTTGTAAACCAATAACAACATCAGAATTATCAGCATCAGAAGTTTTGAATCTAGCTTTAAAGAAAAGTTGTTTGTTAGCTTCCCATTTGAAGGACTCAATGACTCCACCTGAGCCACCAGCCCATTGGAAGAAATCAGCATCGTTGTCAGCATCATCGTTAGTGACAACGAGTAAGCCGCCATCGCCATCGGCTAATGCTTCAGAAGCATTTCCTGATCCAGCTTCTGTAGTTGTAATAACCCAGTCGGATGCAGTGTATTTGTCAAAATCATCATGATAAATATGATATTTTGTTGGATCTAATTGTTTGGCCTTACCAAGCGAGCCATCGGCTGAAACATTGGTAACACCTGAAGTAAAGTGTGTGCTCATAATAAACAGTCTCCTTTAAAAATATGACCAGCAAACAGCACCATGCTATTTGCCATTTATTATGTGGTTTAGTATATCAGATTTTATTTTTTTGGTATGTAAAAAGGTCTTTATCATTGTATACTAATTTATACACATTTGTAAAGTTTTACACAATATGTTATAATAGCTACTGGTGTAAGTTTTCAAGAAGCCACGAAAACTGCCAAAGTAGTATAAGAGGAGGTTCAATGAAACCAACATTACAAAAATGCTACGAGAAAATGCAAATGATCAAGAACAATTCTGATCAGCTTGTCTTAATGGTGGGTAGAGAAAACGGCAGCCCATGTGTCGTCTTGGCTATTCAAAACGGACAAACAGTTGAGGAGGTCACTCCTATAGCAATTGTTTTGGACGAAGGCAGGATGAACACGGTTGCTCCTGATTGGCAGAAATCAATTGATCTCCAGCCTATCCTCGAAGAGGCTGCAAAAAAGGATCTAAGAACTTCTGTTCAGGACTTCAATGTCCAAAATGATCTGATCGATCAGCATTTTGCTCAAGCCAGCTTCTAAACTGGCAGCATAAAAAAGGGGCCATCAGGCCCCTTACTTTCAGTGAAAGATTTTACGCACCTTGTGAACCGTAGATACCTCTCCAGTTTGAGAATCCAAATGAATATCTCTCTCTAGCTTTATATCTTAAGTTTCCTGTTGAAAACTCAGGTTCCATTGATGTTTCCATTCCTGTTCTTTGGAACATCTTAAGACCTTCACCTTGCTCTGTAATAGAGGTTAGTAAGAAGAAGGCATCAGGATCTGAAAGATAATGGTTAACAACGTAACCACCAGGTAATACCCCAGTGTTTCTGATAGCGTTAACATCATTGTCAGCAGTTCCTGATCTTAGAGGTGAATTTAAAATTCTGTCAGCAACAAAAGTTAATTGTGGTGGAACCACAAGTTTTGTAGCTTGAACAGAAATTGTAAGACCTCTGTCATCTTGGAATGTTGAAATATCAATCAATGCATCCTCTAATGAAGTTTCATTAAGGTCAGCCATTGTTGTTGCACGGTTAGCACCTGTTCCACCACCAGCAAGTGGGTGATCAGTTGCAATAAGTGACTTACCGTCACCACCAGCAAAACTGCTGTTGAATGCATTGTTAAGTACATCAGCACCTTTGATCTCTTTGGTGTGAGCCATAGATTTTGCAAGTGCTTGTGTATATCTTCTACCTAAGCTGTCGTAAAGGTTATCTTCGATTGCTTCTTCAGTTAGGGCAAACGCTAATGCGATTGTTTCCATGTTGTAACGAGAAACATAGCTCTCTGAAGAGTTATCGAATGTTACGCCTTGACCTTCAGTCTTAGACGGTGCTGCTCCAAATCCAGTTACAAGAACTTCTTCTTCGAAAGCTCTTTGTGAATCTTCGATTGCAAAAATTTCCTCATACTCTTTTGAGTATTGGTCATAGGATAAACCGAAAATTGCGTTTAGACCTGGTTCTAGCTCTTTAGCTAATTGTGCTCTTGAAATTGCCATTATGCTAATCCTCCTGAGCCTTCGCCCATGATGTGATTTTGTATCACGCAAAGTACATTAGTATTTGCACTTGATACATCATCGTTGTCAGGATCTTGTGAAATATCAATAGCCTTAAGCGGTAACGTATTGGTTGTTGCACCAGTAGTTACATCTAACTCAAGGTTTGAAGTTCCACTCTTAACATCGCCTGTTGTTGCATTATCAACAATGTCAAAGTTTCCAAACAGGTCTGCAACTGGAAAAGCTGCATCTGCTTGTACTTCAAAGACAACATTTCTGTCGTCTACGACAAAAGCGATAATGTCATCGGCAGCGATGCTACCTGGATAATGATTACTAAATACCTGCTCACCTGAAGATGGATCAGTGTATTGGACTCCGTTGAATACGCCCACAACTGGAACGGTGCTAGAGGCTGCTACTCTTTCAATTCCTCCACCAGTAACTTGTTTTACCAAATCACCTTGGAAGATCGCACCACTTAAATTGTTTGCAATTCTGTAACGGCTTTGTCCGCCACTATACGGAGATCCACCCATCATACGAACTGGCTTTAGCCCGAATGCTGCGTCTTTATTCGCCATTTATAACTCCGTTAAAAATTTAAATTACTATAAATTAGGATTTGCCGAATCTAACGCTTGACTCTCTCTTAGAATCATACTTCACATATCTTCTGTCTTTTTCTTGATCCTTGTAGATCGTATTGTCGAGAGCTTCATTCCTTTCTTGGGTTTTACCCGCATAGTAGGTTCTTCTCTCTTCAGCAGTTTCTGTGGGTATCTTTGCTAAAAGAAGTCCTTCGTTATAAACGACTCCAGCATGTCTACCTGATTCTAGTGAAGGAAGTGAAAATTCAGGTGGTAACTCTTCTGCTCTGACTAGCTCCCAACCTTCTCTTAGCCTATAGCTAACATTGTTTCTATCTTCCTGACCTAGGATGCTCTCCCTAATCCAGCGATATTCATATCCTGCTGGAGGAGGAGGAGTTTCAAGTTTCCTTACTGGTCTCCATGGTTTTCTTCGAGTATTTTTATCGTGCATCTCGGATTCACGACTTGCTCTTGATGTTGTTTTAGCTTTCTCTGACATTTTATGCTCCTTTTTGTTGTGCTTTTAATTTTTCTTTAGCAACTCTCTTGAGCCACTGATCCTCACTCATATTGTAAGGTTTTAAGCCTCGGAGTCTCTCAATTTCAGTTTTGCTAAATGTGACACCGTTCTTTTTTGCTTGTGTTTGTTGTCGACTACCAACGGCAGCAGAGGCGACTCTTTGCACAGCGGGCCTACCCTCACTTTTTTCGACTGTTTCCTCACCTTGTAGGTTTGGATAAACTTTATAAACTCTTTGGTTTAACTCGTTGTAGTAGTCGTCTGAATCGGGTTCAAAACCCTCATTAACCAAATTAAAATGCGTAAAGTAAGCAAATTGTGTTGCTTGTGCATTTTGTGGATCAGACGAATCTCCGTACCACTTGTTATTTTCATACCAACTCAAGGCTTCTTGTGTTGGCTCAACCACTTCTTGTTGTGGTTGCTGTTGTTGATATTGTACAACATTTTGCTGAGGCTGTTCCGCAACCTGTACTTTCTGTTGTTCTTGTCGCTGTTTTGTTAATCTAATTTTTTCTTTTTGAATAGCAATTTCACTTTTTAGTGAATCAGCTTTGGAAAGAAGCTCTGCATCGGATGCTTCAACCGCTTTTTTGTAAAGCTGGTCCGCTTCTCTTTCTTTGCTTGCTAATGACTCTTCTTCTTTTGCAAACAAATTACTATTAAGCTCAACTGTTTGAGTTTTAAGAGCTTGGTTTTCTTGCTCTTTCTTCAAAAGTTGTTGTTCGAGATAAGCGGCTTTTTCTGCCTGTTCTCTTATCCGATCATTTAACTTGTTTACTCTTTTAGAAACAGACTTGGTATAGTTTTCTAGCTCATCGTCTTGAGATTCTGCTTTAGTTTCTACAGTCTGATCTTCTATTTGTACATCAATATCATCTTCGACATTGACGTTTTCATTTTGTGTTGCTTCCATATTATCCATAATTATAAACTCACTATATCATCAGGATCCAATATTGTAGCGATTACATCGTCATCATTGATGATTCTGACTTCTTCGCCCCCATCTAATTTAAACCTTGCTCCAGCATAACGGCCAATCAAAACCCATTGTTTTTCTTGACACCAAGCACTGCCGTACTTTTCTTTGTTATCGTAACAAAGAGGGCCTTGTTTAACCACATAAGCGACAACTGTTGCTAACGCTTCTTTATCAACAGTTTCTTTGGTTAAGACAATTCCGCCTTCCGTTACACCTTTGCCTTTATAGGGTAATACCAGCATCCTCCAACCAGTGGGTTGTGGCATTCTTTCCAAAATTGATTTATCTAAAAGTGTAGGATCTAAAATCTTATTAGCTGATTCAACATAAGCATCTTCGATTTTACTTACCTTTTCTTCTGCGACTTCTTCTTTTTTAACTGACTCGTTCATTTTTTTTCCCCGAAGTAATCTTGCAATTCGTTTTCAACATAGTATAAAGCAGTCAATTCGCCTTGCAAGTATTTATACTGATCCATATCTTTAATGCCACCCGACATTAAAGTATCTTTGATCTGATCTCTCCTTTGGTCGATGCTTTTTTTGATAGCATCGGCTAAATCTATTTCACCCATTAATAAGTAATTTTAAAGTTTGTTCCTCTAGTAGCTGCCCCTTGTCCTCTAGCTTTTACAACTTTAGGTTTTTTGGGTTTTGGATAAGGCTTAACTGTTCCTGCAACCGCACCGCCTGTAACCATTTTCTTTGGTTTCACGCCAGCAGAACGCAATGAAATTGCTACGGCTTGCTTTTGAGGTCTGCCTTCTTTCTTTAACATCTTAATGTTTTTAGAAATGGTTTTTTTTGATCTACCTTTAGTTAACGGCATTTTATCTCCTAAGTTTAGTTTCTAATTCTAACAGTTTTAAATCAGCTTGTTGTTGTAATCTTTGCATTGCAACGTCTAATTTATCGTCTGCTATATCTTTTTGTGTATTCAGTCTTTGTTTCTGAATCTCAGTTTCTAGTAATTTTTCCTCTGCTCTTTGTTCTTGTTTTTGTTCAAATTGCTGCTGATCAAGATCTAATTCCTTGTCTCTTAATTCAAGCTCTTTTTCACGAATAGCAACCAATGGATCTTCTCCTCCGCCCATACCAATGGATTGTAAGAACTCAGCAGTAAGTTGAGCCAGTACAGGTGAACTGAATTGCTCAATGATCATTTGCACTTGTTGTTGTATTTGTTGTGCCTCTTGTGGCGATACTTGTGTGCTTTGTTGCTGGATCTCTGCAATTCTTTGTTGTACTTCCTGTGGTATCTGTTGCTCTGCTATTTGTGAGGCCAAGAATTGTAAATGTTGCATAACGTGAGCAATGATGATTGATTGAATCGCTGGATTCTCTTGAACCACCTTGGTTAAAAACAAAGATCTATGTGCATCAATATGTGCTTGATGGTTTTGTTGTGCAAAAGCTGTTGCTGGTTGTCCCAACATAAGGCTTGAGTTTTCAAGACCTGCATCAATAGGTTGAGGTGTAGGATCTGCTGGTGGTTGCAATAAAGATTCTATGTTATCAACTCCTAAAGCAGCATACATTCTGCGATAGGCCTCATATACACCATTAGGGCCATGCACCTCAGGGTTGGATTGTACCATTTGTAACAATTCCTGAGCCATAGATATTCTTTGTGATTGTGAGAATATATTTGGATCGGATATAGGGATCACATCGACACGGTCATCGAAGTCTTGCCCTTTTATCGTTGCTGGCCCGCTGCCTGTTTCAAAAACATATTCAGGCGGTAAGTATTCTTGGAATACCTTAGCCAACAATGCAAATTCTAATCTTTGTGAGTAATGCAGTCTTTTATGAATCGCTGACATTACCTTGGTTCCTCTCTCCAAGAGAGCAACGGTTGTACCAACAGGCATTGCTTGATTAACATCGCCAATGTTCATGTCGGCAATAGCTGCAAAACGCTTACCTGAATCTACTAATAAGCCAAGTAAGTTATACAAGACTTGGCTTGGTTCTTTTACAGGCAAAGGTATGAGGTTTTCTCTGAGAGATCCTCCTGTTGTGTCTATATCACGAAATTCACCAGGTTGTAGCGGAGATGCCTCGTCTCTAATACGCATTCCTCTCGCTTTAAAACCTGCTGGTAAATTAGCCAAAGTACCTGCATCAATAAGCTGCCTAAGTATGGATGTTGATGCTTTGGATAAACCACCGATCATGTGTGATAGGCCTAGGCCGTAGAAGCCGAGACCAGGTAAAAACTTGTACTGAACAAAGTAATTAATCTTGTTTTTAAGAGCATCATCAGGATTGAAGTTTCTTCTAATCGCAAGAACTTTTTCTGATTGTTCGTCTATGGTGACGATGTAGGGCAGTTTTAATCCTGTTTCCTCGCCATCTTCACCTTTATCTTCAAATCCTTCGAGATCTAAAACAGTGTGTACTTCGTATATGGTTCGATTGCGATGTTCTGTATAAGAAGGATGAACGCCTTGAATGGAATCAATCTCATCTTCGACTTCATCGCTTTCTGCTAAATATCCGCTGTCAGGAATATCTATGTTTGCATAAAAACCGCTGAGTTGTTGTTTCTTGACTTCATTGGTTGACATGCTGATAACATGAGTAATTCTTTCTGCTGAAAATAAGTCTGTCGCCTCATAAGGAACAATTAGATCCTCGGGGGGTACAAACTTAGCTACAGCACGACCTAATACAAAATCGTAATAGATCTTTTTAAATGCAGAACCAGCTAAAGGTAAATAGAATAAAAGTTGATCAAGTTCAGGATCGTATTCTTTCATGACATTCATGATGTAAAAATTCATGAATTCTTTGACACGATCAGCTTGGCTTTCTACATCGGCTGTCCGTTGACCAATAATTTGTGTTTTAACTGGGCCTTGGGCAGGTAACATTTCTTTATAGCTTTGTGCTTGGAATTGTGTAACTGCTTCTGCAAGAATAGGGTGAATAACACCGCTGGATCCTTCAAAAGGTTCAGATCTTTGCTCGTCAAACTTCATACCAAGGTATTTCAATCCATCGGTATAAGTTCTTTCCCAGTCTGCTCTTGATTCTTTGTCTGAATGAATGGATTGTAATAAATCAGAAGAAAGGCTCTCCAATGCATCATCGCTGACAAAATCAACTAAGTTTGCATAAAAGTCAGGCTCAGGAGCAGCTTCTTCTATTTCATCGTCAATAAGAATCTCTTCTTCATCAACCAAGATTTGTGCTGCTTCTTCTATCTGTTCTTCTCTTGACTTATCTACGGGAACCGTTACCTCTTTGGTAAGGTTTTGTACGTTTGGATCTTCTTCGGTACCGAGTCGCTTTTCAACTGCCATATTAATCTATTTCCATTTTATCATCAGTAATAGGGCCGCCACTTACCCAAGCATCGCATGTTCTTTTGCTTGCACATTTAAACTTTAAGAACTGACAATAGCCTAAGTCGCCTGCTTCGATTACATCCCATGGATCATCTAAGCCTTCGGTTCCTATCCCCTCTGATATACATTCTAGTATTTTTGAGGTCTGATTGAAAGCCGCACAATTTAAACATCTTGATCCTTTGGTTCTTTCCATGGATGTGCCCCAAAGATCAGCTTTATCTTGCCAAAATTCGGGATCCACTTTATATGGGTTTAATGGACCATAACCATAATCTTCAATGGCTTTTTGTCGGTTTTCTAAATTAACGTCAATGTCTTGTGTTGCTAAAGGACAGCCGTTTTCCATCTCATCAACAGGCATTCCTTCGTCACCGTGTCGTTCTTTTTTGTCATTGACAATAGTAATATGTATTACGGTTCCTTTTTCCATCAGTAATAATTTGTCCTGTTTCTTCTAGCTAATTGTACCTCATCTTCGTAATCCTCGTATAAAGATACAAAGCCACCCTGCCTAAATCGCATCAGGGCCATTGTAGCAGAATCAGACAAGTCATCATGATCTCCGTAGGGGAAACTGGCCATCTCTTCAATGACTTCATCAGCAAAATTATGTTCAGGTGCCCAAACCATGCCTGATTCAAATATGGGTGCAACTGCGTTCATTCTTGCAATTTTGTCCTGACCACGGGACGGAGAGTACTCTGAGATGGGAATACCCATACGTCTTAGTTCATGAGCAAGCGGTGTACCCGTTGCTTTTGCTTCTATCAACACACAATCAGGATTCCAATACCGATATTCTTCCATAGCGATTCTTTTAAGATCAGGAAAGTCTACACGGAACTTTTTTGCATCCATGAGTATGATTTGTTCGGCCTCTCCTTCTTCGGGTTGAAATATGCCCCATGTGGTGATTGCTGAATAGTCAGCAGTTTCTTTTTTTGAGTAAGCGGTGTCCATCGACATAATCACATAGGAAACAGGTGGTATTTCTTCAGGCTCCCAACGATTCCACCATTCTCTTTTGATAATGGATCCTTCTTCAGCGGTTGGGTTTTGCTGCCATTGAGCATTCCATTTGCCTGCGGGTAGGGATGCTTTAACCGATAAGAGTTCTTCTTTCTTCCAAAACTCAGGCCATAAAGGATCTTCTGATTGCGGCATGATGGCTGGAAACTCTACAATTTCCCATTGATCTGCATGCTCATCGGTTTGTTTTTTTAGGAGTTTACCCACTAGGTCTTTCGTGGACCAGCGTGTCATAACTACGACTATGGTACCGCCTGGTTGTAGCCTCTGCCTTGGACCTGAGGTGTACCATTCATAGGCTGACTCCATTGACTTGGGTGATAGGGCATCTTGTTCTGAATGTGGATCATCGATGATTAAAAGATCAGCACCTCGACC
>CENR01073762.1_pt1 | contig 18922 bp, 18 predicted proteins | sample 530181 | NCBI WGS metagenome assembly CENR01 (sample SAMEA2619677, study PRJEB7988) | marine metagenome | biome: marine biome (ENVO:00000447); feature: surface water layer (ENVO:00002042); material: "saline water (ENVO:00002010), including plankton (ENVO:xxxxxxxx)" | depth 5 m | reverse complement strand
CAATTTCTTGATAAATAGACCTGCGGGAACAATAAAATCTCAAGAGGAGTTTATTGATTCTGAAATAAATAGACTACAAGAAAGCAATCGACAAAATATAGATTTCATCAAATATTATAGGGAAGGTTCTGAAGTTCTGGATGAATTTTATTTTCTACGTGGAAATGATAAAATTAGCTTGGTATCAAGCACTTCTCATTTTTATACTGATGCCGAGTTTTCTACAAGTCACGACAATACGGTTGCAAAAATTATGGCTTATGATCTACTAATAAGTCATTACGTTGAGGAGCTAAGTTATTTAAGGGATTTGTCCTTCGGATTACCAAACAAGCTTAATACCTTAACAAATGGTGAGCGCCTTAGTTGGACAGCCTCAAAAACAGATTTGATAGAATTAATCTATGCATTACAGGCATCTGGAGCAATAAAAAGTGGTACGGCAGGAATTAAAGAAATGGCTTCAGCTTGTGAAGAAATCTTTGAGCTTAAACTCGGAAATGTTTATAGGACATTTTTAGAAATTAGAGAACGGAAAATCGACCAAACCAAGTTTATCGATAGATTAAAAACAACACTTTTAAGGCGAATGGAAGAAACTGACGGATAATATCGATTTAGTTTAAATGTTAAATTTTTTCCCAAGTTGGGTAGGACTTGGGAAACAATAAGATTAATTTTAGTTATCATCATTTGGTATATATAATTTAAAGAACAACCCTTAAATCAAACTAATTTAAGTCATTGAATATCAGTATATAAAAACACCCAACTTGGGTTGGCCTTGGGATTAAAATTCAATAAATCATCCCAAATTTGTAGAACGAAAGTCAAATCGAAGATTCACGAACTCTTATTTATTAAAATATTAAAGTTTGTGAACTAAATCAGGTCAGGGGCTATCAAATTAGTTGACAGCAATAACGATAGCCCCTTTCTTTTAAATCCGTTCTATTATGCCAGCAAACATTATTACCACAGACGATCTTCGGGAATTCAAAATGGAATTGCTCGATGACATTAAAAATCTTCTATCAAAACAAGCTACCGGAAAATTCAAAAAATATCTAAAATCATCAGAAGTAATGGATTTACTTCAGGTAAGCCCGGGAACGCTTCAAAATCTTCGCATCAATGGTACATTGCCTTACACAAAGGTTGGTGGCATTATCTATTATGATGCGGAAGAAATTCAAAACGTGATGACAGCAAACCGTGTTCAGCACGGTCCAAATTCTTAAATGATGAACTACATAAAGCTACTTAACGCGGCTTTTGAAAAGTTCTATTTTGATGACCGCCTGAATCCTACCCATATTAGTTTGTATATGGCACTGTTCCAAGAATGGAACAGTTGTCGTTTTATGGACGAATTCTACGTAAACCGAAGAGAGTTGATGCGCGTAGCTAAAATTGGTTCAAAATCCACGTATCACAGGTGCATAACAGATTTGGATTCGTGGTTATATCTTTCCTATTTCCCATCTAACAATCCATACAAAGGCAGCAAAATTAAGATGTCCATTATCGGGACAAGTGATGAACCAGTTACGGAACACTACAATCCCATATTGGAACAGCTTGCGGAACAGTACCATCCCACAAATGGACAAGCTGTGTACCAGCACCGTCCCATAGATGGACAGGCATTGGTATCTAATACAAACAATATCAAACAAGAAAACTATATAAAACAGCCAAAGGGCAGGCAGTCCGTTGTTTTATTTTTCGAAGAAAAAGGTTTTGATGCTAATGAAGGCAAAAAGTTCTTTGAGCATTACCACGAAAGGGAATGGCAAACGAACGACGGAAAAGAAATTAGGGATTGGCGTGCAGTTGCTATCAATTGGATGGATAGAACTGAAGTGTTCGACAATGAAAACACTTCAAACAAAAAACAAGCATCCCAAAAACAGGACAACTTGCGAACCACTAAAAACAAAGATTATGGACAACCCCTCTAAAATTATTGAAGGTGGCGTGGAATATTCGCTCGGTAAATTTGATGGAAAAAGTGTGTTGTACGATTTCCCTAAAATTTTGATTTACCTGAATGCCAAAGGCAAACTGTTGTTTGGAAAAAAGTTCAGGATTTATGATGAGGATAGAGATATACTGCTGAAGCTATGTTCCTATTTCATTAAGGATAAAGACAACTGTGAAACTTATGGAATCGATATCCATAAGGGCATTCTACTTTCTGGACCTGTAGGCTGCGGAAAGACCAGCTTAATGAAATTGTTACGCTATTTAGTACCGTTGCAACGACCCTACGAAATGATTCCTTGCCGGAATGTAACCTTCAGTTTTAATCATTTAGGTTTTAAAACAGTCGAAGAATATGGCAACACCAAATTTTACTGCTTCGATGATTTAGGCGTTGAACCTACTGGTCGTTTTTACGGAAAGGACTTGAATGTAATGGGAGAAGTGCTACTTTCTCGATACGAGCTGTACCTACAAACCAAACACAAAATCAAGACCCACGCTACTACCAATCTCAATGCTGAGGAACTTGAGGAACGCTACGGTAACCGTGTCCGTAGCCGAATGCGTGAACTTTTTAATTTGATTGCTTTTGATACAAAAGCTGGGGACAAGAGGAAGTGAATTATGCAATAATAGAGCTTAAAAATTACCAAACTATTTAGAAATAATTGAAAACTATTTTTGCGAGTATTCGATTTCGCTATATTAGAAGCTTAAAATTTTTAATTTAATATGACGGATCTATTCGACCAAACTTCAAAAAAAATTGATCATCAAGAACTTTTCTTTAAACTATATCAAGCAAAAGACGAGAGTGATTTAATAAATATTATCAACACTTACCATTCAATATTTGATGACTCAAACTGGAAACCACTTGGTGGAAATTTTAGTAATTATGGTGTAGTAAAAAACCAACAGTCAAGCCCCATTGCTGCTTTAATAGAAAAAGTAACCAACGCCATAGATGCTATACTTACCAAAGAATGTATTCTTTCAGGAACTGACCCAAAATCTGATGTTGCACCAAGAACTATGGACGAGGCTATTCAAAGATTTTATCCAGAAAATAATTGGGATTTACCTTCATTTCGCAAGAAACAAGCTGAGAACATTCAAATTATTGCTGACGGAAAGGGACCACGGAACCAGCGGAACCAACATCCAACATCGGTAATTGTCTATGATAACGGTGAAGGTCAGCACCCAGAAAAGTTCGAGGACACCTTCCTCTCACTACTTCGAGGTAATAAAAATGATATTCACTTCGTACAGGGTAAATATAATATGGGCGGAAGCGGTGCCATTGTATTCTGTGGAAAGAAAAGATATCAGCTCATTGCTTCAAAGCGTTACACGAATGATGGTGATTTTGGATTTACCTTGGTACGTGAGCATCCTAAAAAAGAATCTGACCAAGCAAAAGAAACCTGGTACGAATATTTACTTATTGATGGAAAAATCCCATCTTTTACAACAACGAAATTAGACCTTGGACTTAACAATCGTCAATTTGAAACCGGCACCATATTAAAACTCTATTCGTATCAATTTCCTAAAGGCTATTCTGGTTTTGCCCAAGATTTGAACCAAAGTGTCAATGAATTTTTGTTTCAACCGGCACTACCAATCTTAACGGTTGATACAGCAGAGCGTTACCCGAACAATAAAGTTCTTGACAATGACCTGTTTGGATTAAAAAGACGTTTGGCAGCTGAGGAATCTGAATATCTGGACGAAAGCTTTTCAGAGAACTTTTCAGATGATGTCTTCGGAAAGATGAAAGTGTCCTGCTACGTTTTCAAAACCAAGGTAAAGGATTACGACCTTAAGAGAACCAAAAAAATTATACAGGACAGGTATTTTAAAAATTCAATGTCAGTTATGTTCTCACTCAATGGTCAAACTCACGGACATTATACTGCTGAGTTTATAACACGCTCATTGAAGCTCAACCTTCTAAAGAGTCACTTACTTATTCACGTGGATTGCACCGAAATGAAATATAACTTTCGGAAGGAATTATTTATGGCCTCTCGCGACAGACTTAAAGATGGTGACGAAACCCAATTTCTAAGAAGTTATCTGGCTAAAAAACTAAGCGCGAAAGATGGAAGGTTGGCAGAAATAGAAAAGCGTCGAAAACAAGCAGTGGATATTGACACGTCCTCAAACACGAGTGATTTACTAAAAAGCTTTACAAAGAATCTACCCCTTGATTCAGAGTTGGCAAAATTGCTAAACCAAACGTTTAAGCTCGACATTAAAAAGGATAGAAAAACTGAAGGACAAAAGAAACGTACTTCTACTGAAAAAGAACCCACACCTTTTGAACCTAAAAGGTTTCCATCATTTTTTCAAATTGATACTAAAAATAATAATGAAAAAGAGGTCGCCACGATACCACTAAATGGTGAAAAGTCCATTCGCTTTTCCACAGATGTAGCAAATGATTATTTTGATAGGATTGAAGAACCTGGGGATTTAAGGGTTAGTGTGCTCAATATAAAACCAAACGATTCTAATGGCGGAAATAGACCTGGTGAGCCAAAAGAAATAGATGAAGTTTTTAACGTGATAAAAAGTAGCCCGAACAAAGGAAAAATAAGAATCTCTCTTAATCCTAAAGATGAATTGAAAGTTGGCGATAGCGTTCAAATAAAAGCAAGTCTATCATCACCCAATGGTAATATAGAGGAAATGTTTTGGGTTAAAATTGCCGACAATAGTAAACCAAAAGACGAGACGCCTAAAAAAGAAAGCGATAATGATTTGTTGGGATTACCAAAATTAGTTTTTATGTACAAGAACGTAGATGAGAATTCTGATACAGATGTAACTTGGGAAGCGGTAGAAGAAGCTACAAGCCTTGATGTAGATTATTCGACGGTTATGATTCCAGATGCTGAGGGTGATTTACTCAATCGCATTTTTATCAATATGGACAGTACTGTATTGAAGAACTTCAAATCGAAAGAGAGGAATATCAACCAAGAGCAATTAGAACTTGCCAACCGAAAATATTACACCTCGGTATATTTTCATACCCTGTTTCTCTACACTATCAGTAAAAACAGAGGTTATGAGATTAGGCAAAAAGTAGAGGGAAAAGATGATTTAGAACACGTTGATTTGGGTCAATACCTCAAGGATCTGTTTGACCATTACTACTCAACCTTTATTTTAAATTTTGGTGGAATGGAAACTATGATGCAGGGAATTGGCGACTAAAATTAAGTGTTTTCCTGATCAATAATCACAGAGCAGAAATAAAGTCATTATATCTCATCTCAATAGTTGTTAATGGCCTAAATAATCCTATTTTTGTAAGGACAATTTTTGTCTTTAAAATATAATTCAACAGCGATGGAAACATTGGGTGAATATCTCAGAACACTAAGGGAATTGAAAAATCTACCTATAAGAAAAGTTGCTGCGGCAGTAGATATAGACCAATCCACACTTGGTAAATACGAGAGAAATGAGAGGCTTCCTAAAAGAGGGCTTCTTTCAAACTTTGCTTCATTTTTTGATGTTTCCGTATCTGAGTTGGAAAAAAGATATTTAACCGATAAGGTAGTGTTTTCCCTTTTAGAAGAAGAAAATCCAGAGAGTATCTTGGTTGAATGTAAAGACAAATTAAACTATCTAATAAATAAAAACGGCGAATCGAAAATAAATGAATAAACTAATTTTCACTGGGCACGAAACATTTCACTGTCGCCATTTTTGGTTGAAGAAGGGCTACGATTATCTTTCTACCGGTCAGTCTTTCAAAAATCCTGATGCAGTAACAGCTTTAGGTGTTGGAAAAAATATGGTAATGTCCATAAATTTTTGGTTGAAGGCTTTCGGTCTAAAAAATCAAGAAGGCCAAACAACTCTTTTTGCCAATAAGATTTTTGATAGCAATACAGGATATGACCCACTTTTAGAGTATGAAGGCACCTTATGGTTGTTGCATTATAAGTTGTTAGACACTAATTTAGCATCAATTTTTCCTTTAGTTTTCAAAGAATTCAGAAAAAGTAGGGTTAATTCACAATTTACCACTCAACAACTACTTAGGTATTTACTTAGGGCGGCCAGTAACCATAAAACTTCGATAGCTGAAAACTCTTTAAAAAATGACATTAAGGTATTTATAAAAACATATTATTTAGCTGATAAGAACATAAAGGATATGGAAGATGATTTATCATCCATCTTTATTGACCTTAATTTAATAACTAAAGTTACCGATAACGAGGAAGGTTCTGTTTTTCAATTAAAAGTGAGCGAAAGACCAGAGATAGCCAAAGAAATATTTTACTTCTTAATCTTAGATAAATTCCCAAAACATACGTCTATAAGCTTTGATGAAATACATAACAAAATTGGCGATGTATTCGCTTGTTCTTCTGAAGGCACGGAACTCAAGATACAGGAAATCTCAGAAACTTTTAAGGACGTTGTTTATAAAAAGGATGCGGGAAGAAAAGAATTACAAATTAAAAATATCCCTAATAAGTGGGACATATTAGAGCAATATTACGATGCATAAATTTACAACATCCACAAACATTGAACGTGATGTCGTAAATGACATTAATTACGTTGTTACACCCAATGCAAAAAATGTTTTTGAAAGAATAGTGACTGGGTTTCAGCAAGGACATCACTCATTTAATATAATTGGCTCATATGGTACAGGAAAGTCCAGTTTCCTTTGGGCTTTAGAAAAAAATCTTAACGACAAGAAGCCCTACTTTGCTAATCTTAATGGGCAATTTAAAGGATTTGAAAAGTTTTCGTTTTTAAAAATTATTGGTGAAGCTTCGCCTTTAACAAAGGTATTAAAAAACTCTTTTAAGCTTAAGGAAAACACATCCAATTCTAATCTTATCGATACTATAAGCAAAAGAGCTACATCGCTTAGAAAGAAAGATGAAATATTAGTTGTGTTGATTGATGAGTTTGGTAAATTTCTTGAATATGCAGCCAAGCATAATCCGGATAGCGAATTGTACTTTATACAACAGTTAGCTGAGTTGGCAAATGATTCCAATAGAAATATCATTTTAATTACAACGCTGCATCAAAATTTTGGTTCCTATGCCAATAATTTATCTCAAAACCAAAAGAATGAATGGGATAAGGTAAAAGGAAGACTAATTGATATCTCGTTCGATGAACCTATTGAACAGTTACTTTATTTGGCATCAGCCAGAATAGAAGACCTTGAAATTGAAAGGCCAAAAGACATTGGGTTCGAGGATTTATTCAATAAAATAAACGAGAGCAAGCTCGTAAGTAATTCAGAAACGCTGAACTACGATTTAGCCAATAAGCTTTATCCATTCGATATTTTATCGGCAAATATCTTAGCTCAGACTTTGCAAAAGTATGGCCAGAACGAAAGGTCTCTATTCTCTTTCTTGGCAAACAGTCAAGTTTTCTTTGATAAAATAGATAAGGACAACCACACCTTTTTTAGTGTAGCCGATGTGTTTGATTATCTAACGCTTCATTTAACAAGCGAATTAGAAGACAGATATTCAAACCCTCATAAGCCTCAATGGAACACAATTGTTAAGGCATTGGATAAAGCTGAAGCTATTAATGATTTTGGATATGAGAACTTGGCAAAAATCATAAAAACCATAGGTCTGGTAAATTTATTCGCAAAGTCTTTTGGTAAACTCGATAAAACTTTCTTAGAATATTATGGAAAATATGCATTGAATATTCCTGATTCTGAGCAATACATTGAAAAATTAATAAGTCAAAAAATAATTAAGTTCTATAATTATCGTAATAAGTTTTTCTTCATTGACGGAACTGACGTGGATATAGAGCAGGAATTAATAGATGCTAATTCCCATATCGACACTGCTATCAATATTGCTTCAAAAACCAAACATTACTTTAAAGAAAAATATCACTTTGCAAAGGAAGCCTATTTTGAAATAGGTACACCAAGATTTTTTAAAGTAAACATATCTAATCATATTGAAAATATTAATCCAGAAGGGGAAATTGACGGTTATGTGCATATAATCCTTAATAAGGATATAAAGCTAAAAGATTTAAAAAATAACGATACGCAACAACCAGCACAACTATATGTAGTTCTCAAAAACTTCGAGTTTGTAAAATCACGTATATACGAGATTGAAAAGATGGACTTTGTATTGCGAAAGTACTCAGAAGATAATGTGGTCAAGAAAATACTAACCGAAGAAAAGGCTTACGAAGTACAAAAATTACAAAAACTTTTAGAGCACGGCATCTATGAAAAATCTAACGCAGACTGGTTCTACAATGGTAAAAAACTCAAGATTGACTCAAAAGTTTCCTTAAACAGGAATCTCTCTCAAATATCAAAAAAAGAGTACCCTTCGACACCTCGATATTTGAATGAAATGGTCAACAAGGAATACTTAAGCACCCCTGTTTTAACCGCAAGAAAAAATTTATTGAAGGATTTGCTTGAGCATAGTGAAAAGGAAAACTTAAATTATGATGACCGCAAGTTTCCACCACAGAAGTCTATTTATTTAGGGCTTTTAAAAGAGACCGGAATTCACAGAGCTCATAACAACGCGTATATCCTAACCGAACCTACAGATCCTACATTTAATCCTCTTTGGTTACATTGTGAAAATTTCTTAGAGGATTCAAAACATATTAAAAAGAACTTGTCAGAACTATACGAATCACTATCAAAAAAACCATTTAAGCTTAAAAAAGGATTTATAGACTTTTGGATTCCTATATTTCTCATAATCAAAAATCAAGACTACGCCCTTTTTCATAAGGCTTCTGGATACGTACCTTACCTAACAAGCGAGGTTCTTGACCTTGTACACAAAAAACCTTCTGATTATGAATTGAAATCATATAAAATTGAAGGTGTCCGGCTGAACCTTTTCAATAAATATAAAGAAATTACTGGTGTTGATGCGTCAAGCAATAAACCAGAAAGTTCACTAATTTCTATTTTCAGTAGTTTCATAGCATTTTATAATGCACTTCCCGAATACGTTAAAAAAACCAATCGATTAAGCCCATCGTCTAAAGGTTTAAGGGATGCTATTGCTTCCGCTAAAGACCCAGAGAATGCACTACTATCAGAAATACCAAAAGGATTAGGCTACAAAAACATTAACCTCGAAGAAAATGATGCTGAAATTCTAAACGGTTTTATTGAGCGCTTAAACGATTCTATAAATGAAATACGAATTGCCTACGAAGGGTTGTTAAACAGATTTGAAGAGAATATTTGCGACACTTTAAACTTGAATAGTAATAATTTCACTACCTACAAAAGCAAAATTCAAGCGCGTTATAAGTCTTTGAAACCGCATTTGTTGATTCAAAAGGAAAAGGTCTTCCTTAACCGCATAATGTCTAAACTTGACGAACGTGATTCTTGGTTAAAATCGATTGCTGATGTGATTCTTGGCAAGTCAGTTGAAAAAATGAATGATGAGGACGAAGCGCTATTAATGGATAACACAAGAAAGGTTTTTTCAAATTTAGACAACCTATTAGAGCTACATTCTTTAGCGGATGATGTAGATAATGAAGTGTTACAGTTCCAATTCACGGATGTTTCTGGTAAAACGGTAAAGCAAAATATTGTTTTAAGTCCTTCAGACGAAAAGTACGTTTCAAAACTACAGAAAGATTTGGCCCGGGTGTTGTCCAAAAATGAAAAATTGAGCGCAGCTGCTATTATTAGATATTTAAAAAATTTGCACGATGAAAGTTAAACACGTACTTGGTATCTCAGGCGGAAAAGATAGTGCTGCCTTAGCGCTTTATCTCAAAAACCTATATCCAGATTTGGATGTAGAATATTATTCTTGCGACACAGGGAAAGAGTTAAAAGAGACCTATGAGCTTGTTGAAGCTCTAAACAGTAAATTGGGCAAGGACATCAAAACAATTTTTGCTGTCGAACCAGAAAAAGAGACCCCTTATAAAACCACATTTGACCATTTCTTGGCCGAATACGGCGGATATCTTCCCTCATCAACTGCAAGATGGTGCACAAAAAAGCTAAAATTAGAACCGTTTGAAAAATATATTGGGGATGAACCCACAATATCATATGTAGGGATTCGAGGGGATGAAAACAGAGAGGGTTACATATCTAAAAAAACCAACGTTCAATCTATTTTTCCATTTAGAAAAAATATCTGGAGTGAAGATGTTATAAAAGAAGTTCTGGCTAATAATAATATTCCAAAAGTAGCAAGGCTTTATGACAATCTTAGTCCAAGTCATTTAAAAGAAGATATACTCAAGAGAGTCAACCAGCCTATTTCACCAAACTTTCGGCAAGGACAGAAATTAGAATTCCTTTTAAACAGCGATATCAAATTATTCAATCGAGTTGTTTTTCATTATCTAAAAGAAAATACTGATTATCCCATAGCGCTTTTAGACGATTTCCCTTTAATAGAGAATGATGAAGTTTTAGTATTGGATGATATTTTTAAAATACTCGATGATAGTGGTGTTGGGATACCTGCATACTACATAAAAAAATCATACCAAGTAGAAATTGACGGTAAATTAGAAACCGGCACTTACTCACGTAGCAGGTCTGGTTGCTTTTTTTGTTTTTACCAGCAGAAAATAGAATGGGTCTGGCTACTTGAAAACCACCCTGCCCTATTCGATAAAGCCAAAGAATATGAAAAGGATGGTTACAACTGGATGGATACTGAAACATTAGAGGAACTATCCAAACCCGAACGTGTTCAAGCAATCAAGAAAGAACATTTCACTAGAATGAAAAGACAGCTAAGTAAAAGGAACACTAACAGCTGGAAAGATGAAATTATTGAAGCAGAAGGCCTTGGTTGTGCCAGTTGTTTCATTTAAAATATAAATATTATGAGTGATAAAATTGATTTATCCATAGATGCCGGTAGGCTTCTATTTGGATTGAGCAGAATTGGCTATACAACCTCTGCTGCCATTTGCGACATCATAGATAACTCTGTAAGGGCTAATGCAAATAATATAAACCTCTTAATCAAAAAAGAACGCGAAGACTTTTCCGACTATAAAAGGAACAATGTCAAGGAATATATCATCATAGATGATGGTGATGGTATGGATGAAGGTGCAATTGAAGAGGCATTAAAACTCGGTTCAACAGATGACCATTATGATGACAAATCGCTATCGAAATTTGGATTAGGCCTAAAATCCGCTTCTTTTTCGCAAGGTGATGTACTTAAAGTTATTTCTTCAAATGGAACGGGATTTAACAAGTATGAAGTCTCTCTACCAAAAGTAATGGAAGCAAAAGAATATTTTGCAGAAAAGACTGAAATTGAAGAGAATGAATCTGAACTGATTGAAACCTATCTAAAAGAAGGCAAGGGTACCATCATCATTATTTCTGCCATTCGATTAAACAACCATCCAAGTGTCAGAAACACCATTAAAGAACTTAAGACTAAAGTTGGTGTAATCTATTTCTATTTCCTTTCTGAAAGCGGTGTGAATATTACCATTGGTGATAAAAAGATTGATGCCATTGACCCATTGTTTGTATCTGAAGCCAACGAGAATGGAAACTTGAACGAAAATGAATGGGATGGAACTGAAGTACGTTGGATAGAAAAACCAAAAGAGCTTACTCTTGATGATGAACTGAAAATAAATGTAACTATTGAAATTACCCAACTTCCCTATCCACCTATCTATAGAATTAAAAATATAGGCGAATCAAGAGACAAGGAAGTACGCGAAAGATATTTAATTGAGGCTGGTAATTACGGTTTTTATGTGTACAGAAATAAAAGGCTCATATCCTGGGCTTCTAACCTACAAGGCATCATTCCTTACGACCAAGATTTTTATGCCTTCAGGGGAAGGATTCTCATCAATGACGAGGCGGATGATTTCTTTAATATTGATGTAAAAAAGTCTTCGCTAACCCTTTCTGAAGAGGCATTTAGGAACATAAGCGATTTTACCAAAGAAGCCAAAAGCAAAAGCAAAGCAGCTTGGAAAAATGCCGGAAAGATTAGTCGTGACATTATAAATAAAGCACCTAATGAAATCGCAAATAAGCTCTTAGATGAATTTGAGCAGATAGAGATTCTGCCAGGTGATGACCTACCTGATGAGGAAATAGCCTTAGAACGATTAAAGGCGATAACCGATGATATGACCTCAAAAATCAAGTGGATAATTAAAATGATGAAAGAGGATAAGGGTGAAGAAGTGGACGATACTGTTGACGATGACTATACAGAAGACGAAAAGGAAGAGGCCATTAAAGGCGAAAAGAACGCTAACCTCACTAAAATATTCAGGGTATCTTCTGTTGAAGACAATCTGCTTTGGGAACCTTACTATGATACCGATTTAGGTAATTGTGTAAGGATTAATAAAATTCACCGGTTTGCAAGATTAATCTATGAGGATAATGCAGAGAACAGAGATTTACAGATTCTCTTTGATTTAATGATGCTTCAGTTTGCCGATTCCGAATTATACGCCTATAAAAATATTGGAAAATATGAGTACGACGACCTTAAAGTTATTTTGCGAGAGTCCAGAAGAATAGTATCAGAATTTCTAGCTAATATGTGCAGAAAACTAGAAAATGACTTACCGCCAAATTATAGCGACGAGAAGTATGCTTGAAACTAGTATCCTCGGCGCATTCAATGGTGCCGACCAAGCCTATATCTATATTTGGCTTTCGAAAAAACACAAAATAGTGTACGTGGGAATGACCAATAGTTATACAGGAACAATTGGAAGAGCGGGTGCTCATTTTAACAGAACAGGGACTCTCAGAAAGCGATTTAATGAAGCTAAGGGCTACGAAGTCAATGATGTTGATGACATCCTTCTTTTATCTTTTCCACTACCAAAATCAAGAGAATTCACCTCTGTAGAAAAATCCTATAGAGAGGCTGTAGAATACCTTGTACAGAAAGAACTTATATTATTGCGAGGAAAACTCAACCCTACTTTTGATGTTATTTCTTGGGTAAGGTTGAGTCCTAGAACTGGGAATTCGAGAATCAAGAAATTAGCTGCTTCAATAGTAGAATCTTTTGAAACTAATTATTCCCGCTTTTAATAGCATTGAGCAAAACATCTAATTGTGATTGAGTTGTGGGACTTCCAAAACTTATCCTGATGCTACTATCTGCTTTTTCCTTACTCAATCCCATACTTTTAAGAACGTGAGATTGTTCTATTAATCTAGAGTTGCAGGCAGAACCCATCGACACCGAAACTGAATTTTTGTTCTTTAAGATAAATGACTCAGCGTCCTGATTTATAAGTTGTATATTGAGAATGTAAGGACTTCTACTAGCTGATAATCCGTTAACAGCTGCTCGTTTAGATTGATACAGTTCTACTTGCAAATAACTATTCAAATGGTGAATCCTATTATAATTGCTTTCTAATTCTGTCATCGCAAGTTCACTTGCTTTTCCTAAACCAACAATTCCTGGTACATTTAGAGTTCCTAAATTAATAGATTCAATACGTTGTTTAACCAATGTACCCGATTTTGTTGTAGCGGTTGTTTTTACCAATAAGCCACCAATGCCTTTAGGTCCATAAATTTTATGGGCATTGAAACATAATAAGTCTATGTTTTCCTCTTGGAAATTCAACGGAAGTTTTCCGTAAGATTGAGTTGCATCCGTAAAAAAGAGAACATTCTTCTTCTTACAGATGGCGCCAATGTTCTTGACATCGGCAATCACACCGGTTTCATTGTTAACGTGCATCAAGGCCACAAGTATTGTATCTTCCTTAATACTATGTTCCAGTAAGCTTATATCTATTTTTCCATTTTCATCAACCTCAAGATAAGTTACCTGAGCACCGACTTTTTCCAAATCTTTACAGGTATCCAAAACTGCCTTATGTTCTGCTTTGGATGTGATTATATGGTTTCCCTTATCTAAACTGTTATAGAAAACTTGACTAATGGCCAATTTGATGGATTCAGTTGAACCACTTGTAAAAAACACCTCACTCTCTTTACAGTTTACAAGCTTGGAAATTTGATTTTTGGCATTTTTAGCCGCCTTAGAAGCTATTACACCTTGCTTATGTGTACTGCTAGATGCATTTCCATAATGATTAAGGAAGTATGGGGACATTGCCTCGTAAACTTCTTGTTTTACGGGTGTAGTTGATGCAAAATCAAAATAAATTGGTTCTTTGTTCACTCTCTTCAAATAACAACTGCAAAGTTAAAAATATAATTGCCAATAACTGCTTTAAACAAAAATCTAAGAGAACGTTCATTAAAAATTTATTAGATATTAGGATATAAAAATAATAAAGAAAGATAAATTACTACAGGTTGGTAATATTTAAATGTTTCAGCTTCTATCAATTTAGAGTTCGGGTTTTACCATAATATTTTTTCCGCAGCCAAAAGGAAACACGAACCAATAAAATCAATGCAGGAACTTCAACCAATGGACCTATAACACCTGCAAAAGCTTGTCCTGAGTTCAACCCAAAAACTGCAATGGCAACGGCAATCGCTAACTCAAAATTATTTCCTGCGGCAGTAAATGCAACTGCTGCTGTCTTGTCGTATTCTGCACCTGTTGCTTTGGTAAAGAAAAAGCCGATGATAAACATTAGCGTAAAATAAATGAGCAAGGGAACTGCAATAATCACTACGTCCATTGGAATTTCCACAATCAGTTCGCCTTTGAGTGAGAACATAACTACAATGGTAAAGAGCAATGCAATTAAAGTCATTGGTGAAATGGTAGGAATGAATTTATTTGTGTACCAATCTTCGCCCTTTAATTTCACTAAAATTAGTCTGCTCAATATTCCCATCACAAAAGGAATACCCAAATAGATGGCTACACTTTCAGCGATAGTACCAATTGAGATATCCACAATAGCACCTTCAAAACCAAAATAAGGCGGAAGTACAGTTATGAAAATCCACGCATAAAAACTATATGCAAAGACTTGAAAAATACTATTCAAAGCGACCAGACCAGCACCATACTCGCTACTTCCTTCAGCAAGGTCGTTCCATACCAAGACCATAGCGATACAACGTGCCAAGCCTATTAGAATAAGTCCAACCATATATTCGGGATAATCACGTAAAAACGTGATTGCCAAAACAAACATCAAAATAGGACCAATTACCCAATTCAAAATAAGGGATATGGAAAGGATTTTTGTGTTTTTGAAAACTTTAGGCAAGAGCGCATAATTGACTTTAGCCAAAGGTGGGTACATCATCAGTATTAAGCCTATCGCAATAGGTATATTGGTTGTTCCGCTACTGAATGAGTTTATGATATTTGGAAATGTTGGAATGAAATACCCAATTCCAACGCCTAATGCCATTGCGACAAAAATCCAAAGTGTAAGGTTTCTATCGAGAAAGCCTAATTTTTTCTTAGCCATATTATTTATTTATTGATTTTTGATAAGCCTCGTAGCTCAAAAGATTTGAAAGCTCGTTCAGGTCACTAACTTGCATTTTGACCATCCAACCTTCGCTAAAAGGTTTTTCATTAACAAGTGTTGGGTTTTCAAGTAGATTCTCGTTGACTGCGGTAATTTCGCCAGAAAGCGGCATAAATAAATCACTTACAGTTTTTAGTGCTTCGACAGAACCAAAAACTTCGTCTTGTTCAAACTCATCGCTCAGGTTTGGTAAGTCAACATAGACTATCTCGCCAAGTTCGCTTTGTGCAAAAGTGGTAATGCCAACTGTTCCAGTATCATTTTCAATTTTTATCCAAGTGTGCTCTTTCGAAAAATATAGATTATTAGATGCTTCCATAGTTGCAAGGTTTTAATATCCGTTTCTCAAATTATCAGCATAGCTGTTAGGTAATATACTGTCTTCGACCGCCTTTGCCGCTTTCTCGATATCGTATTCGAACTTTACGAATTCTACAGAAATACTGTCCTTATCTTTAACCGAAGCATTCTCGTTGATATCTAAAATAACGTAACTACCTCGATTATCGCTGTCTTTGGGTTTGCCAATTGACCCGATATTGATAGCGTGCCGAAAATGTGACATACTTTCATCTGCCGAATCAAAAGTTCTGTGATAAGGTTTATGGGTATGACCAAAGCACATCACATCTGCATCGGCTTGTTCCATAATACGAGTCATACTTTTCTCTGCCCTATCCTCGAAAAGATATTCATTTATTTTTCGTGGACTACCGTGTACCAGTAGCAAATTCAACTGGTCTTCGTTCAATTGAAATTCCAATTTAATATGGGCTGGAAGTGTCCTCAAATACGCCCTGTTTTTATCATTAACCAATTCGTTGGTCAAAGAAATTGAAACCTTCCCATTTGCTTTTTCTTCATCAGTTTTATAGGCGCAACCGCAATCATCACTTTTCCTGCCAATACCAAAGTCATAATTGCCGGCGATGGTTGGTATTTTTCGCTTTCTAATTTCCTCGATGACCTCATTAGGCCAGACGTTATAGCCCACCAAATCGCCAAGGCAGTAGATGGCATCGTATTCCCTATTTTCCAAATCTTTAAAAAATGCTTGTAATGCAGGTAAGTTTGAATGAATATCGCTGAATAGTATTATTTTCATTATGAAGTTTTTTTTAGGTTTAGCAACAACCACTTCCTGGTGCACAAGAATTAGTTGCTTGAATTTCCGATAATTTCATTTTTGGTTTTTCCGTTGGAATACCACATTGGTCTTTGGCCAAACAGTCCGTTTGTTTTGAGGTCAACAGGAAATTGTTTCCGTCGAAATCGAGTCCAAATTTACCGATGGTCTCGGCCTGGTATTCCACTTCAATTTCTAAATCTTCGATACCCAATATTTTCTCTGAAAGCTCAATGATGCTCAATAGCTTTTCTGGATGCAACCTGTGGTCATAATCGTTTGCATTCCACAGTTGAAAATTGGCAACTTCTTCATTGCGTACCGTTCCACCGCAGTCGATAAAGTTTTTGGTAATCTTACCTACTTCGGTAACGTGAAAATGGTTGGGTACTAAATCGCCATTTGGTAGTTGGAAAGCAATTCTGTCCAATTCGGAAAGCTTTTGTTTAATTTGTGATAGTTTCATAGTAATAATATTATTGTTTCGTTTGCAAGAGATTGTTTATTCGAGTGGCCAGATACAGCATTTCCCTTGCGACTGTGTTTGTATCGGTAAAAATTAATTCGATGTTATTATTTTCAGTCTCGTTGGAAAAGGTTTTCTCAACATATATTTCAATACTACTCTCGCTTTTTGATTGTATGGACTGTAACGCCTTGGGGAAAACCACCCAATTCCCAGAACCATAGTCAATGTTGTAAGACATCGGATTTTCCCCACGCGTGTTTCTTACCTTAAAACCATATTCAGTTAAAACTGCCAGTTTTGATATAGGTTCAATTTTGGGCGAGATACCAGCAGATTGAATCCCAAACATATTACTGTGACCATAATATATCATACCAGTTTGTAGCCAAACCATTGCGAGCTGACTTATTTCTTGGTTATCAGAATCAATAAACAGTACATCCATTTTTTCATTATCATCCATTTTCTTGAAGATTAAAAAAGCCACTTGGTCAAGGCGTTTTAATCGTTCCATAGGGATTTCCGTAAATGTGTTGCCAATTTCTACAACAGATTTCTGAATTTTGTTCTTGAGGGTCTGTGCTTGAATTACTTGCTGAAAGCAAAGTAAAAACACCACGATGGGAATTATTGTTTTTGTTTTCATAATTATGGGTTTACAAGTCTATATAAGTTTATCGCAATAAAACGATTAATTAATTCAAATTTTTTTAGCAACATTCATCTTTTGGCAACAAATCTTGCCCCAGAAATTCGGTCATAATATCCTTCATTTCTTTCCAGTTGTCCATATCTATACAATAGCAAACACTTGTCCCTTCAACTGTTCCCTTTATAAGACCTAAATACTTTAATTCTTTGAGGTGTTGTGAAATTGTGGGTTGTGCCAAACCTATTTCCTTGACTAAATCGCCACAGAAACACGTATCGATTTTAAAAAGGTGTTGTAGAATGGCTACTCTTGCTGGATGACCAAATGCTTTCGCAAAGACCGATATTTGGTTTTGCTCATCTGTAAATATTTCGGTTTTAGCCAATCCCATTTCGTCATTATATTAATTCATTGCAATATTACGATTAATATTTGAATCGTCAAAATTATTTTATCGCATTAAATTCTTAATCTCGCTGAAATAAGCAAAAATAAGTTGCTTTATGCTTCTAATAATCTCTATGAATAGTTCTTTCATAGCCTCATTTTTTTAATTTATAATTTCTTTAAAATTGATAGCGCAATGGCGAGCACATTTTCTTTTCTCATTAAATACTGAGCTTCATCGACATTGCTTAAAAAGCCCAATTCTATTAATATAGCAGGACTATACTCTGTCGTTTCCCTCAGCACCTGAAAGTTGGCAAACTTGACACCTCTACTTTCGTATCCTATTACTTTGCAAAGTGCTTTTTCTATTTGATACCCTCTATAAATAGACTCTTTTGAAAAATTCTTTTGCTTTTTAGAAACATAAACCTCAATACCTCTTGCATCTGGATTATCAGAATGATTGCAATGTAAGGACACAAATAAATCCGCTTTTAAAGCTTTGCCCAGCTTAGTCCTGTTAGATAAAGAAATGAGCGTATCACTATACCTGGTTAAATAAATATCCAAAGGCTTTTCCATTTCATTATTCAGCTTCAAAATGGCATTTGCAACAGACATAACCACATCCTTTTCTTGGATGCCATTTATGCCAATTGCACCTGCATCTTTTCCACCGTGTCCAATGTCAATTACTATTCGTTTTTGAGCATCCGTTTCTTGTCCAAAAATGACACACATTTTTAGAACCAAAATCACAAAACTGACGTTTTTGAGCACTTTTTTCATTTTCAATTTT
>CENR01000667.1_pt1 | contig 18942 bp, 22 predicted proteins | sample 530181 | NCBI WGS metagenome assembly CENR01 (sample SAMEA2619677, study PRJEB7988) | marine metagenome | biome: marine biome (ENVO:00000447); feature: surface water layer (ENVO:00002042); material: "saline water (ENVO:00002010), including plankton (ENVO:xxxxxxxx)" | depth 5 m | reverse complement strand
TGGATTTAATTAATCGTAAATTTCCAGAAAAAATTATTTCAGAAGTTAAACAACAAAGATTGGATTTTAACAAATCATTATCAATACAGGCACAGGAGAATCAAGATGGATAACAAAATTGGTTTAACTATAACTCAAAAACAGATCTATGATTTCATAATTGCATTTCATAAAGAAGAGGGTGTTTATCCTACTGTTCGAGAGATCTGTAAAGGTAGGATTGATGATCAACAAGTCCTAAAAGAAAGAGCATCAACAACTTCAGTATTTAAACACCTACATCACCTACAAGATAGGGGATGGATAGAAAGGCATACATTACCTAGAGGTATAAAAATTATTTAAGTAACAGTCCTTTTCTATAACCTGTCGATCTATGATAGGTAAGACACTCTTTTCTAATATCTTCTGGATGGTAGCTAATATGTATCCATCCAGAATTACCACCTTTATAACATTCTAATATTAGCTGACAGTAAGGGAGATTACTTTCATCTCTTATCCATGTAGCTAGCTCATAGTTATCAACACCAGCTACCTCAAAATCACTAGCAGAATAACCATCGTTACAACAATGATGGCTGGTAGCTTTAGATCCAATAGCTTCACATAATTCTTCACTGCGATAACCAGAGCTGACTATAAATGAACCCCATTTATTTCGTATAGGTTGTAGTATATTTTCAGCTAGTCCAGTTAGATTATATATTTGATCAGCATTAGGATAATTATCTATACCTTTTCTTTCTGCTGTCTGTGATTTTATTAACTCATCTAGAGAAAAGTTTTGTGATAGTTGTGCCATTGTTATTTTTTCTTTTTCTTAGGAAAACCTTTTTTCATATTGGCATATGCTTTAGCTGATATTGTGCTGTTCTTTTTTGATCTAGAAGTACCAGCTTTTTTTCTTGCATTGATGTTTCTGTATAAGCTCATTTCTTTTTCCTTTCTATGTTTTTGGTGAAGTGAGTTAACATAAAGGGAATAAAAATAATTCCCAATTTTAGTAAAAAATTTTGATAATTTTAGAATCATTTCTTTTTACCCATAAGTTTCATAGCTTGCCCAACACCTTTAATTCCAAATGAACTACTTACAGCTATAAATAAAAGGTACTGATACCAATCTGGCAATGTATCTAAAACTTCAAAACCATTTCTTACATGATCTGTCATGCTAGGTATGAAAACTAAAATTGCTGGAGCAAGAAGGACAATCAAGGCAAACTCATCTTTATAACTTCCATCAGTAGCATCAGCCATAGACTTTTCCCATTCAACTTCACCAGTAGCAACCTTTTCAGCAACAACTGCTTTTGCTTTAGCTTGTGCTACTTTAGCTTGTCCTTCAGCTTTTACTTTCTCAACTTTGCTTTGCATCCATGAACCAGCTAAATTGGCTATGGGTGCTATAAATGCTTGTAACATTACTTATCTCCTTTATGTTCGTGTCCCATCCATATTCCAAAAACACCTGTCATCACTCCCATGACTACAGAAACAAAAGCTGACTGTTGTGATGTAGGATTATCTAAATCCATAAACCATTCGGCACATCTCCAGCTCATTGCTGTGGACAAAAGCATCATAAATCTTGGAAGTATTTTCCATTTTAAAAATCTTTCTACAGTAACTTCCATTATATTATGCCTTTCTTCTTAGCTATGATTGCTAGGACAGTTACAACACCAGTTAACAAACCAGCTATTAAAATTCCTAAAATAATTTTTAGAACTAAATCTTGCATCTGCTGTCGTTTTTTTTTCTGAGCTAACAATGCTTCTTTTCTTTTTCTTCTGCTTTCAGAACAGTAATTTAAATAATCTTGGTATAATCCAGCTCTTCCATATAACTGCATAAACTCTCTAAGAGTTTCTTTTTTACGTCTAATTTCTTCAAGTGCCATAAACTCTTCTAAGTCATTGTCTGTCTTTCCTAGAAAAGCTGTCCACATACTATTTTTTCTTTTATGTAAATCTTGTTGTAGTTGATCTTCAGCTCTACAAAAATCAGCAATACTTTTACCAGCAGAAGTTAATTCACGACCATTTTGTATTGTTTGGCGAATTATTTGGTATGCTCCATTTGCAAGAGCTAGAGCTTCCAGCACAGGATCACCTCATAAAAAATTGTGAAGCCATCAGCAAAATAATTGATCCCATGCCAGTATAAATGCCTGTTTCTAATCTACGAAGGCGAGAACTAAGATCCTCTATAATAGTTTTAAGATTATTTATTTCGCTTTGTAGGCTTTGCATCGTTGGTTTGCTCATTTCTTTTCTTTGGCTTTGGTTTAGGTTTAGGTTTTAAGTGTGGATTTAAATCGTATAAATGTGGCATTACTTCTCCTTCTTTTACAAAAAATTGCAGTTTATATTCAGCCTAACTTTTTGGTCTGTACAAGTTGTCGAGCAGTGTTGAAGTTGACCATCAAAAACTAACATCCTATTCGCTTTGCTTTCGATTTTGTCTCCATTTTCAAATATGGTATATCCATCACAATCATTGATACCTAACAAACAAGAATGATTAAAAAACCCATAGTCTGAATGTAATTCATGACGTACTACTTTTTCAGTTCTTGGATATAAATTTGATTTTATTCTTAGTACTGCTTTGATATCTACATCAGCTTTTTGTTTTAAGGGTGTCTGTACAAATTCAAATAGTTCATTAAAAAAAGAGCATTGTGGCATCCCATTATCGTAAAAACAGTGAGTAAAATACCAGTTAGGGTCTTCTCCATCTTCAAGAAAAGCTACAGATTTATTAAAATTCCATATGAAATCATTTCTTACTACAGTTTTAGCAATGTAATCAAATTGATCATATGGTAAAAAATTGTCATATACTTTGTAATTCATAACTTCTATGGTTTTGGATACTTATTTTTTATTGCATTGATTGTAGACTTCCAGCCATCAATACCATTATGAAAGATATCATCTAACTGCTCTTCTATTGGTGGATACTCTTGTTCTCTTTTGTCCACATAAGTCATGTTAGCAACTCTATCAGCTTCAGCTTTTATTTCTGCATCTTCTATTGCTTGCTTTGCTGTAGCATGAGCAGTTTCAAATCCATAAGAAGATATATCTGATATTGTTGTATTAGGTGAACCATCCTTATATTCAATTTCACCACTTGTGCCATCCCATTGTATAGCATGAATGTTACTATCTACAGTTCCTACAAAATTAGTAGAATCTATTGGTTCTCCATCAACTATTATTCTTGCTGTATTAGGCTCTTCACCTTCATAAATATAAGTTATTTTTGGCATTAGTCATCTCCTAGATATGGTGTTGCATTGGGGACTATATAGTACCAACCAGTCGCTATATATTTGTCATGTGTGTAAACTGCATTACCTCTATGTGTGTGTGTCCAAGAAGCTGGGAAAAAACAAACAGTACCTTTTTTTGGTTTTACCTTTACACCATATTCCAAAAACTCTGTTTCTCCTTCACCATCTGGCACATCATTAAGGTATATTGTCCAAGTTAAAATTCTGTAAGGATCATCGCTTCTAGCACTATGCTCACAATGCCATACATGAAACCCACCTTTTGGTGGAGTTCTTTGTACCTTTTGCACAACACTATAATATTGAATTGGTGCTAATGATGGATGATCGTTTACATATTCTTTTAAACCCAAATCTAAAATTCTATTAGTTTCTTCAGATAATTCTTTTACACCTTCAAATGTCCAGCTTGTTTCTTTCTCAAAAAAAATAGAAAAGTCTTTTCTATTACCAGCACCATTTGAATCAATGCCACACCAACCAGAGTTCTTTTTTTCTATTCTGTCGAAAGCTTCAATCATCCTATCGCAATAATCATCTGGTGCTAAGTTAGGGTAGCTATTTATAAAAGAAAGATCTTTTACTCTTGTCATATCATTCATTGACTTAAACTCCTTTTGTTTTTCAGCTCTAATACTTTAGAAAGCTCTAAAAGATTTTGATTAGATTCATTTGCTTTAACCATCTCATTTCTAAATGATTCTATAGCACCCCCAGTATGTCTAGATTGCATCGCATTCTCTACTAATAACAATGGCAACCAAGCCATAGCACAAGCATATTCATCTACTTCTTTACCATCATTAGGACTAGTACCTTTCATTTGCACAAACCAAGCACACTTAAACTGCTTACATTTTTTAAAGCCATTAAGTGGACAGTTTTCTTCTACTTTTAATTGCACATTAATCCTTATTAGCTATGATAAAATCCACATATGTCACATTAATAGAAGCAGTTGAACTGGCTACAGCTAAATTACCAGCCGTTATATTACCACTAAGACTTGGGTTACCAGACATATTACCACTTAAATTATGACCATGACTGTGACCACCATTACCACCAGTATTATTTGTGCTTTTATTACCACCACCTCCATAGACAGCTTGAACTTGTCCATGTGGATTTCCATTAGTGTAACCTTGAGTGTTATTTTTTATAACTAAACTAAAATTGTGTGAGTGAGCTGGTATTTGGCTAGTGCTTAATGTATGATTATTTATATTTCCACTTATACTAACTCCTAAGTTTCCAGATCCTACTGTCAAATTTGATGTTGGACTACCACTTACAGCTCCACCAGCAACACTAGGAGTTGCGAAAGCTGTACTAAATGCAGAACTACCACCAGTTCCAACAGTACCACTAACAATCCTTAATGCTTTATCATTATGTGTTGTTTGTTTAGTCCAACCAGTAGGTGCTGAAGTTTGCTGAAACAGCATTGATGTTCCAGATGGAAATGGTTCTGCATTAGCAACGGCAGTTGTTACATAAGCAGTAGTAGCTAATTGAGTTGTATTCGTACCAGCACTAGCTGTAGGAGCTGAAGGTGTCCCAGTAAATGTAGGTGAAGCTAGATCTGCTTTAACAGACAAATCCACAGTGCCAAAACTAAGATTTCCACTACCATCAGTCTGTATAACTTGACCATTTGTTCCATCACTATTTGGATAAGAAAGTCCATCTAACACAACCTTTCCAGTTCCATTTGGTGTTATGGCTATGTTTCCATTTGATGATGAAACTATTGAGTTGCCATTTACATTTAGGTTCTCTTGCATGATATCACTTCTCATCATTGAAAAGCCACCAGCAGTAGAGCCATCATGAACTACTAATACCTCTTTATCAGTATCTACAGTTATTTCTCTAGCAGATCCAGTAAATGAATTATGTTGGGTGGTTGTGCCACCTCTAATTTTAAGTAATTTAGCCATTATGCAATACTCCCAAAATCCATAGTTAAGTTATCTGTATTTACAGTTCCATTTAAATTTATTTGACCACTACCATTAGGTGCTATTGTTATGTCACCATTACTTACAGATACTATAGAATTTCCATTTACATTTAGGTTGCCACCAAGACTAGGTGTTGAATCTATAGAAAGTGAAGTCATAGCTCCAGCTACTACTGCTTCAAAAGAACTCCCATTATAATAATTTAGTGAATTATTTGTGGTGTTATAATACAAATCGCCAGCATCTAAACTTGTAGTAGGTGCAGAACTAGCTACTCTATATCTAGATGCAAATCCATTTATTTCGCTTATGTTTTGTACAACTACAGCAATATCATTTTGTGTAGTAGTAATAGTATTACCCATAGCATTACCATGCACTGTGCAATAATAACGTAATCCAGTTGCTGGTGCATCATTTGGCACAGAAAAAGTTACTGTAGCACCAGCTTGTCCAGCAGTACCACTAGATGTAACACCAGTTGTATATGACGATGATCCATTTTTAAAAGCTAGAGGATGACCAGCATTACTAGAATTGCTTACATCAAAAGTATATGTGAAACCTCTAATTAAAGATAATGCTGGATTATTTGCACCATCAATAACAAACACATTTTGTCCACCAACATTTGCTACTGTAACTGTAAATGTTTGAGAGCCAGCAAGAGTTGTTGCCACAGAATTTATTGTTGAAATATTCGTTGCTACAGTTGGAATTGAACTTGATACACTTGCTACAGAATTTATTTCAGTTATAGCATTTGCTACAGTATCAATATTGTTTCCACTACTTGTATCTATGGCATCAGCAATAGATCCTAAATCTTCTGAAGATGTAATTTCACCAGCAACAATATTTATATTTACTTGATCAGAAGCAGAAGGTGCAGTGGCTTGCCATGCTGTGCCATTGTATGCTCGTAGTTCATTTTCTGTAGTATTGAAAAATAGATCACCTTGATCTAATGAATCTGTAGGTAAAGATGAACCAACTCTATACCTGTCATTAAAACTGTTAACTCCAGTGATATTCGATGCAACTGTAGCAATATTATTTACATTAGTTGATGTTGCTAAAGTATTAAGATCAGAAACAAAATCAGAAGTAGCTAGTAAAGATAAATCACTTACAACATCATTAGTAGCTAATAAATTTATATCAGCAACGATATCACTTGTAGCTAAAGTATTTATGTCTGAAACAATATCGCTTGTTGCTAAAATATTTATGTCTGAAACGATATCGCTTTGTGCTAAAGTATTTAAATCTGAAACAATATCTGATGTAGCTAGGGTATTTATATCATTGATTACGTCAGTTACAGCAAGTGTGTTAACGTCAGAAACAAAGTCACTTGTAACTAAAGACATACCACTAGCAAAATCGCTTGTTATTAAAGATGCCTTTCCAGCTACTGTAGTGACGTCACTATTTATATTTGCCACGGCAGTAACGTCACTATCTATATTTGCCACTGTAGTAACATCTGCATCTATTGTCGCTACTTTGCCCACGTTAGTTATGTTTGAGCTTACTGTATTAATGTTAGTAGAATTTGAATTTACACTAGAAACAGCACTTGATATTGATGATACGTTTGATACTGCTGTACTTATTCCAGATACAGTTTGTATTGCATCAGTTGCATTTGTTCCATCTTCTATATCAGCTAGTGTGGCAATGTCAGAAGCAATGTTAGATAATGTCTGTCCATCTGCTGTTGTAAATGTAACTTCTGGGTTACCAGTTGTATCATTAAAACCTAGTAACTTACCAACTCTTGAAGCTTTAGCTGGTAATGTCATATTAATATTTATTGGATCTTGAACAGGTGCTTTTATAGATCTAAAATCTCTTTCTTCTGCATCACCTAAAGCCATAGTGATAGTATCAAAATCATTTTCAAGAGCTGAAGCTGTAACATTACCACCAGAGGTATATAAAGATGATCTGGATAGTGGGACATCTGATAATATAGTTACTGTAGTATTATTAGAAGGGGCAGTGACAAACACCACAGCACCAGTACCAGTAGCAGAAAGTCCAGCACTACCAGATCCATCTTGTACAGCATAATTAGTAGAACCAGAACCCTGTGTTCTTAAAGTCCCATCTACATAAACTTTAATGTCTGTAACAGCATTTACTTGAAAACTAAAACTAAAAGAAGTAGTGCTTCCATTGCCAGTAGCTAAAACTCTCCTAGTGGTATCATTAATACTAAAGTCAGCCATATGCTATACCTTCCTTATAGTGTTTATACAGTAAAAATAAATTTGTGTCATTTAAATTATGCTTTCCTAGTTTACTGCATTTTCTAAAATTTCATCTCGTTGTTCTTTAGCAGTATTTAATTCATCTTGTGTTGGTGCTGTTATCATTGGTGGATTTTCACCAAATTCATTTTCGTAAGCTTCTCTTTGATTTTTAACTGCAAGAAGTTCTGGATATTCTAAAAACATAAGTTTCTTAGCTATCTCTTTGTATTTACTGTCTATTCTTCTAATCATAGTAATTTTAAATTTTCTATTTGAATTTACTAATTCATTTTCTTCATTATACATTTTAGTATATTTTTCTTCATCATTATCTACTTTTACAAATTCACCATCTGTATATTTTTTATCTTGTATAGTGTTAGCAAAATATTCTAATGCAGTAGGGGTTTTATCACTGGAAAACTTTTTGTATAATTCAGATGCCATTGGATTATTATACAATTCAATATATCTTTGATATTGTTTACCAGATAATTCTAATAATGGTTCACCCATATTTCTTGGCAAAGCACTCAAACCCAAACCAAGTCTATTAAGTTCAGTATTAATTACATTTGCACCTTTTTTATTTATAACTCTAAATGGGATTACTGTTTCCCATAATGCACCATTGTTTTGTTTAATTGGTTCATTCCATCTATTAGTTCTTGTTGGCAAGTCTTGAGATAAAAATGGTATCCTAGATCTCATATAATTAAGACCTTCGTAATGTCCTTTTATAAAAGATGAAACACCAACTGTAGGTATATGATAATATCTTTCTTCTGGCATTACATTAGAAGCTTCTGGACTAACAAATCTTTCTACAGTTGCTGTCATTCCAGATCCAGCTAATCCTAGTGTGGTAATCTGCTGACCAACAGTACCAGCCACAGTTGTTCCTTGCTTACCAATAAGTTCAACTATTCTTGCATATTTACTGTCACCAGCTTCATATTCTGCACCAGCAGTACTAATTAAATCACCTATGAATTGTGTCATAGGTAATGATGTTGCAACATATTTCATACTTGCTATAGCTGTATTTATAAAAATATCAAAGTTCAATTCTTCATCTGTTGAGTGTCGCAATGTATATGCTGAATCAGCAAAAAATGCTAACACACCAGACATAGGTTCATATCTAGAATAACTTGCCCATTTATAACTTCCATCTTCTTGTTTTACACCTATTGAATATGGTTCGTGATTTTCTAACCATGTTGTTCTTGCTTTAGGATTTGTTTCTCCATAACCAGTAATTACAATGTCATCTCCTAAAGTTCCAGAAGCTAAAGCCATAGTTACACTAGCTATCCCAGATGATAACATGATTTTTGACATTGCCTGTTTTCTTTGTAGTGCAGAACCATTGATTAATTGATCTCTGATTACAGATGGCATCATCAATGCTAGAGGTGTTCTTTCCATAATTCTTTGTACTATCTTTGTAGGTGTCTTGTAGAAAGGTATAAATATTTTCATCAATGGATGATTTAATACAGCACTAAATTTTGGACTTCCTAAGAAACCTTCTAGATCATCTTGGAATGTAGCCATCCTAGCAAACTCACTTGCTTCTTCAAAAGCTGTTTGTGAATTTAAAGTTTTTAGATGTGCTTTTTGTGATTGTTGTTTTGCATAATCTTCTAGTGATCCATCAAAGTTAGCTGGTATTTTGCCAGTATCCATAACAGCATTGTATGCATCAGTTTCAGCTCTAACAGCTAGTGCTTCTAGTTGCATACCTCTTTGCATAGCTTTAAACATATCATCCATTGCTAACATAGGTCTGTAACCTTGCAATCTCATTAATACACCAAATCCATCAGCAAAAGTTGCAAAAGAATTTTCTATTGTACCCCCACCTTCTTCAGTATTTTTTAATCCATAAGCTTGTCTGCTAATTGCTCTCATGTTACTTTCTAATTTTGTCGATGCTTCTGTCATACTTTTTTCATGTCGTAATGCATACATTCCAGCTTTAAACATTTGTGGCATATATTTAAATTGTGCCTTTAACATAGCTAAAGCTTCTTTGCCTTCACCACCCAAAGCTCTTTCTAATATTAATAATTGTTGAAATGATGCTTGACCAGCAAAGTTAAATGCATGAGTGAGAGGATTTGAAAGTAGGGCAGATTGAAATATTTCTACAAAGCTTCTACCAGCTTTCATAAAAATGCCATTTTGTGCAAATTGATTTTTTTGGTGACTACTTGGCAATCTATTATATGCAGATAAAAACTGTCTCATCCCAGCTTCTCCACCATATGCTTCCATAAAATCAGCCAGATTACTTTGATCTAATACTGCAAATTTACCTGTGCCATCATCAACAGCTTCTAACATAGATGCCATTGCTCCAGATCTATTTTCAGATGGTATTGGTAATATTCTATTTGTGACTAATACTCTTCCAGCATCTTCTTTTAATTTTGTAAGCTGTACAGTTGCATATCCTTCTATAGCAATAGCTTGTGTTGCTTTTGCCATATCTAATAAATTACCAGTTTCAACAGCTTTATCTAATAATGATTTAGCATGAATTTGTAATGCTGATACTGTCTTTGCAGAAGCTAACAATTCTGCATCATTAAAAACTCTATCACCTTTTTTTCTTTGCATTAATTCTAGAAAAACATCTACTGATCCAATTTTATTTGCATCTTGTATTATTTCTGCAAAACCTCTTTTACCCTTTTCTAAAATTGTTTTTCCATCGATTCCTTTTTTATCTTTGTAAGCTAAAAAAGTTTGTGCAACAAATTGTTTCAAACTATCGTCATCACCATCAAGACTTTTAACATTATCAAGGTTTGGAAGTATAACATCATTAACTCTGTATTTTTGTTTTTTGCCACCTTCTTTAGAGCTTTTTAATGGTACTGGTGTATTTGCATATTCATTAAGAAGTTGCATTTCATCTGGATTTGCATTTCTTATTAACAACCTACCTTTGTTAACTACTGCTAAAGGGTTTTCATCTACTGCTTGATCTATTAAATCTTGCTCTTCTTTATTTGCTTTTTCTTTAGCTTTTTTAACTGCTGGTGCTACTAATACATCAGCACCACTATCGAAAAAATCTTTAACTGGTTTTACAACTTTACTTATACCTTTACCTAATCCAGCAACTTTTACTACTTCATCAGCATCATGTAATATTTCGCTTCCATTAATATCTTGATCTTTTTCATTATTAGCATCTTTAACTACTAATGGTGCTTCTTCTATCATTGTTGGATCATAAGGTATTGCCATGTTTATTCCTGTTGTATTTGAAATTCCTCTGGAAGTTCTGCTTCTTCTTCAGCAGATAATTCCTCTGGTACATCTCCCATATATGCCAAATCTAAATAGTTTTCTCTTGTTAATGGTATGTTAAATTTAACCATCATTTCTTTTATTCCATCCTTATTCCCATGCTGGGGGTTGGATGCCATTTGTTTCTCTGAAAATTCCATTTCTTACCTCATCTAAAGTGAGTTTTCCTTCTCTATATTGATACCATAAATTGTCTATTTTCTCAACATTACCTTTGCCATTTTTATAGGTATCTGGGTATAATCCTCTTACAGCTTCCCATGTAATTGATTGCATTTCTCTTGGTAAAATTCCTACTTCAGAACTAGCTCTTCTGTAAGCTTCTGCATACAAACCATATATACCTTTTACACCTGTAACAGATGAATTAGTGACAGCTCCATTCCAATCAGCTTGACGTTTTTTTATTTCTGGTGAAGTGCCAAAGTTGTGATGAACTATTGTACTTTGACCAGCTACTGGTCTTAATGTCGCACTAGCTACAGCATGAGTGTCTATTGTTACAGATCCATCATCACTATTTGGATTAATTATATTATTATAAAAACTTCTAACCTTATGTCTTGATCCCATCAATGGACTTATAATCTTACTGTCACCACCACTATAAAAAGATTTAATAGCTTTCTCTATCATTGAGTTACTGTTCCATGCTCTGGCTGAAGGAGTTACTCCATCATCATTTAATACATCAGTAGTAAACTCTCCTTCTGGTGTTAAAATTTTATAATTTGGTGGATTGTATGCTTCGTCATATATTCTAAGCCACATTGCTTGTTCTGCTGTGCTTTCTAATTCTGAAAGTTTTTTAGTTTTTATGTAGTTTAGCATTTCTGCAAATTGTGGTTTACTAAATATACCTTTTACTTTTGTATTATTTCTTTTGTAACCTTTAGTGGCTACATCAAACATTTTTTGATCAAATTGAAAATCTTGTTTAGTAGACAAAATATCTACAACTCTTTTGCCCAAATCAGCATTCATAAACCAATCTTTTTGAGGTGATAACGATGCAAAAATTCCAGCAACTGAATTAGGTGATAACTGATATTGCTGTGCTAAATCATTCACAACTTTATTTGCTCCATCATACCAAAGCTTAGATCGTTGTCTGGTCTTTTCTGGAACTTTATTATACAAAAATAATAAATTATCTTTTAAATGTTCTATGTATGTTTCAGCAACTTCTTCTGATGTACCATTGATTTGATCATTTCTTAGATTAGGATAATCCCTAATTATATTAATGTTCTGATCTAATGTTTTTGTATCATTTAAAATATCAGCAGAACCTATTTGTAAATTATTATTTATTCCATCTTCTGTGGAATTTACTGCTGTAGGAAGCCTAGCAGATATTATGTCACCAGCAGTAACCTCTGTATCTAAAGCCTTACCTATGGTGCTTAAACCTTCAGCAATAGGTCTTGTAGGATCAGCTCCCATATTAAGTGTAGTGCCTGTATCTGGATTGTTAGCTAAATAATTATCTGCTTCCTTACCAGCTCCTACTAATAATCTTCTGCCACCTTCTACAATGGAAGCCATACCAGTTGTTGCTCTATCACCTAATACAGCACCAGTTGCACCAGCAACACCAGCTTCAACAGGATCTATTGTATCTTGTACTTCTGCATCTACTTTTACATTTTGTCTGGCTAAATTATCTGCCATTGTTAGCATACCAGCTTCAGCTCCTGTAGCTAAACTAGTTTTAGTTGGTGCAGATAAAACAGCATTCTTTAACAATTCTTTAAATGCCATTTTAGTCATTTGTTGACCAGCATACTTACCAGCTACACCAATACCAAAGGTAGCTAAAACACCTAAGTTAAATGGATCTGTAGCCATAGCTAAAGCACCTTTAGCAGTATTTTTTAATGTGATACCTTCTCTATCTGCTGTTTCCATAAGATAGTACATAGCTTTAGCTACTTCTGGTGGTGCATTATTTAATCTTGCAGTATTAATAGCTAGTGCAGAAAAGTTGTAATCAAATGCATTCATAAAGTTTATGCCCCATGTAGCAAAACTTTCACCACTTTCATCTGGTAATGCCATAGAGTTAGTTTTTGGATGTAGATAATCATGTACCATCCTAGATGCTGATATCCAGTTAGGATCATTCATCTGACTTCCTTCTGGCATATTTTGTGTCATAGCTATAACATCTGGATCAGTAAGATCTAACTTACTTTCTTCACCCATAATACCTTCCATCATAACATGGGGTAGGGGATAAAACTCGCTTCTAAATGCATCATAATCATTTGCTTCTGGTGTGTTTATTTCAATGCCAGTAGGATATTCACCCCAGTTTAAAGGTGCTTCTCCAATACCTTCTTTAACTTCACCAGTAATGGGATGCCTATATATAAAGGTATTAGGTTCGTTTCTTATAGATTCTAGTTCAGCAAATATTGTATCAAATTCATCCATTTAAAATCCACTAACTTTATTTTGAGGGTTTGCTCTGTTCCAATTTAATATTTCATTTTTATCATCTACTAATTTTTGATAAAAAGGATTTGATTGCCCATTTATAGTTCTAGGAGTACTGTTAATTTTTTTGTTCAATGTATCTAAGTTAAAATAATCACCAGCTAATTCCTTAATACGTTTTTCTTCTACGTTTTTACCTTTTGCGACATATGTATCAAAATTATCTTCAACCCATTGCATAGGCAAAAAATCTGGATTAAATGCTCTTTCTCTATACATTGCTTCTTCAATGGTTTTTAAATATTGTAAATTTTTATTACCACCTTGACCTAAATTTATAAAAGATTTTGGTATGTTTAATTTTGATCTCGCATATGACAAAGCTCTATTAAAATCTTCATCGCTTCTTGCTCTTAGTTTTTCTGTAAAATCATTAAAATCTGGTTTACTAAGTTTGCCTGTCACAAGAAGCTGATTAAGTTGGTATTGCTTTATAGATACTTCTCTTTCATTAAATTTCATGGATATACTGTTAAAAACAACTGGATCTGAAAAAGGGGAATATTTAAGCTCTGGATTTTCTTGTAAAAGATCTCTCATTTCATTTGCTTTTTTTGGATCAAGCCTTTGCATTTGTGTTATATAATTTGTAAATAAACTTAATCTTTTTTCTGGGTCTGGATGTAATAAAGCTGTTGAAGAATTTATTTCTATTTCTTCTATTTTTAATTTTCTTTTTTTATCTTTTAAATTTATTTTAGCTATTTCTCTTTTGTTTCTTTCGTCTATAGCTTTATTTGCTATAGATTTTAAAACAGCTTTTTCTTGACCAGAAGCAACAGAAAATGCACTTTGCATAGCTATCGGCAATGTATCAATTTTATTATTTTCTAATGCATTAATTATTGTTTCTGGATTTTCATTATTAAATATTGCATCGCTTACTATGTCTTTTGCTATCTCAAAAACCCTATCATCAAATCTTTTTTCTAATGCAAGTATAGCTTCAGCAGACATACTTAAAGGTCTTGTGGCTAGTATTTGTTCTTTAATACCTTGTACTCTTTCTAAAGTTGTAGCAACTCGGTCTTTGTCGTTTATCGTTTGTCCATCTTTTGTTGGCATTCCAGCTTGTATTATTTTTGGTAAAACTGTAGTTAAATTATTTTCTAAATTTAAAGACCAGTTTGTCTCTAATTGTTTTTGTTTATCTGTAATATATTTAGATGCATATGTTTTGTATTCTGCATTAGAATATACTCCTAAAGATGCCTTAAACTTACGAGCTGTGACAGGACTTTCAGTATCTAATACATCAGCTAATCCAGATACAACACTATCTAATTGTTTTGCTACTTCAGTAGGCTCAACATCATCTTTTTTAGCTCTTAATACAATGTCAGCTATATTCTGTTTAGCCAGTAATGTAAGATTATCAGATGTTGCTTCTAATGTAGCTGTTCTAGCATATTTACCAAATACAGTTGATTTATCACCCACAAAATCTAATTCAGTATTACTTTCAGATGCATCCTCTAGTTGTTTTACTGTAGGAGCATTTAAAGCACCATATTCAGCACCTTCTATTTTAGCAGTTTGTACAGCATTTTTATAGAATATTTCAGACATAGAATCTAAAGTTCTACTTAAATTAGCTAAGTTATTAGATCTGGTTTTTTCAAAACTAAAATCTACACTTGGCATTCTTAGTGCCAAACCTTTTGTTGAATATCTTTTGTATCTTTCAGCCATATCTATTGTCCACTAGGCATAAACCTATTGCGAGGTCTTATAGGGTTCATAAATTGTGATCTCGTACCAGTTGTTCCAAAATCTGTGAATGAAGGATCTAAGAAAGTATTAGATGTAGCTGGTGTTGCTGGTGCTGATCCTATAGTTGAATAATTATAACCAGCCATAGCTACACTTCCTACAAGCTGTAAAGTAGCAAATCTCATTGTATCTCTAGCAGAAGCTCTTAGGCTTTCTGCTTGATATTGTGCCTGTTTCATTACAATTGTCGCATTATCTCTAGATATAGTGTAATCGTTTATACCAGCTCTTAGACTGTAACTTTGTATGATATCTGGTGTTTCTCCAGATCTAAATGGATCTAGATTTCCAGAAAAAGCTCTTGCTACATTAGCTGACATAACCTTGTTCATTTCTTTTAAAGTTTCTATGCCTTGCTGTTTATAGTTAGCTCTATCAACTCTACCTTTGATTTCTGCTTGATAAGCTTGAGATTTTAGATTTCTGGCATCTGCTTTTGCTTTTGCATAAGTTGCACCAGCACCAACTAAACTTGCTACAAGATATAATTCAGCACCACTCATTGTCCTACACTCACTTTAAAATCCAAACTTAATACTGTCATAAAAACAGGCTGGGTTTGTGTTATTGTTATCTGGGCATCTCTAGTATATCCTAGAAAACCCATTGTTTTCTTTGTTCCTGTAAATGTAGGAACACCACCAGATCCACTTATTGGAAATGTATCTAAAGGAATATTCTTATTATTAATGGCTATGTTTTGTGTTTTAAAAAGCATAGGAGAAATTTCTAATATTCTTCTTTTCTGACTTTGCACAGATCCAGATGCTAACTTTGGTTCAAATGGCATAGTCTTAACTTCAACGTCAAAATCTAAACCAGCTTCCATATATGTTGATGGCTGTGCAATTGTTGTAACTGCACCAGATGAAACAGCTACAGAAGGATCAACAATATCATCTCTAATTATTGCAACTGTCTTGCCTTCTAAATGGCTATGCCCTGTATAACTTGTACCAGAAAACCCAGTTGTTTTTTGTACTGCTGAATCTGTTGTAAAATCATCGTCAAATATTTCTAAATAATATTTAGCTGATCCACCAATAGTTCTTTTAACAACTACATATATTTCATCTAAATCAACAGCTACATCTATAAAATCACCATCAGTTTTAAAAAATGAAGGAGCTATTATGTTTTGACTTTTATTCATCATAAAACAAGCCAATGCTCCAGCAAAACCTGTCGATGCAGAACGATATCCAGCAGTAGATGTACCATTGACTATCATTAACAAGTCACCTTCTGTAGTGTCTGTGGCTGGTCGTAGAGCCATTTTCTGAGGATCGATAATTAAGTGTGAGGAGAGCAGACTTATATTATTCGCCACATACGACAGCTCTACGTCTGAAAATAACATTTCTCTAAGAGCTTTGCCTTGTCTTTGTATAAATAAAGTTCCACCTTCAGCTCCTTGAGGTCTTATGTTTTCTTTTGCTCCTCTTCTTGTAGCTGACTTAACAACTATGTTAGATGGAGTTATAGGTTCTAAATCTGCTTGAGGTAAGAAAAATTCAGCACCAGATGTAAATATCTGTAAATCTCTACCAGACTTAATTGCATTAATAGCATTAACATTGTCAGTAGTTAATGTGACTTGCAATGCATCATCATCTAAACCTTCATCTTGTTTAAAATCAAAAAATTGCCCAACCTTAGACCCAAACAAAGTAGAAGGTAATGTGGCACTACCACCAAAATAAAGTCTACCTTCATGAAATGTACAAGTTCTAGGATATCCTCTAGTACCAGACCATGCATCTTCATAACCAGTTTCTAGCTCCCATGAACCAGAAGCTATAGCTACATCTTTTTCAAAAAATGGTGTTTCTGTTACAGCTTTTACAACTGTTCCAGATGTACGTTCTATTATTCTAGCTCTACCAAATCCATTTAAAACATTAATATATTGATCTACATGAGAAGATGTAAAAACTGAAGATGAAGCAGTAATATTTACAGTACCATCAGTTTCGTCTGGTGTAATTGTAGCTGAAGGATTAGTTGTAGCTTTAGTAAATTGTGCTTTTGGTTTTACTAGACTGAGTGCTGATATTGTCCATGTACTATTAGATGCTCCTCTTACAACACTAAATGGTTGCATATTTTCATGCACACAAATTAGTGTGTCTGTATTTTGTGTAAAATATAATTTTTTTAATTCAAAATTAGAAACAGAATATAATGATCCTACACTATAATCTAGATAGCTATTACCAGAACCATTTATGTTAGTAATTAAAGTTTGATTTACATAAAATCTAAATCTTATTGTATTTGCTGTATTATAAGCTGTAGCAACAATTAAAAAATTTTGTGTAGTACTAAACTCAAAAGGTATTAGCATTACACCATTTGAAGCATTATCGCTTGTTAGGTCTTGTATAAACTTTAAACCAGCTCTTCTGCTAAAACCCCCCTGTGGTTCTATTAAAACATTCTTAGCAGTTTCAAGAGCTGAGTAATATTGCTGTAAATCTATTCTACCTCGTAGTAGGGGGTCTATAGCTCCTAGTGAGAAATTACTTTGGTATTGTTGTAATCTAGGCATATTATCTCACGTCAGTTAATAAATAATCTTGAATGACAGAAGGTGTTTGACCAGCACTATCTATATTTACTGCCTGTCTAAAAAAACCACCTCTGTAACCTTCAACAGCTACTCCTAGTGCTACTCCTCTCCAATATTCTGATTTTGCTATCTGATCTGTCATAACTTCAGCTAAATGCCAAGCTAACTGATATGTAAGCAATTGTGTAAAATATGATGGTAAATTACTTTCTTCTACATCTCTTTGATAATCTATAAATATAGACGTATCGTTAGTAAAAAGTGCAGAAGATCCATTTAACTTAGTTCCTATTTCCCATGCTGTTGTTAGAGGACTACCAGCATTGCCACTTGTTCTAACAGCTCTAGGAACTCCTGTAAGCATATCATTAGGCATATTATAAATATATTTCCATTCAGAATTTGGAGTTTCTGTGTCTCTATTTAATTCTTTTTTTGATATTGTGAATGACCAAGAGTACATTCCAAGAGTTGATCTTTTTACATCTTCGTAAATTAAATTACAGGCATTACCAGCAGTAGATCCATCTGTAAGAGAGGTAATACTTTCTGCACCAAGTAGTAAAAGAGCTTTGTTACAAATTTTTACGTCTGTATCACCAGATGCCATTTTCTACTCCTAAGTAAAGGCAAGGAGCATCATAACGATGCTCCCAGCTATAATGTTAGTCACTATCTGTTTGTGCTATAGTTGTTCCATCACTTACATCAACTACTGATGAAGCATTAGAAACTACTGTATGTATTGATGATGCTAAAGTACCACCAGTACTAGTAACAGAAATAATAATATCTCCTACAGCAACTTCTGAGGATACATCATTGAAGTAACCACTTGTATTTAAAGTAGCAACTGAATCTGTTGTTATAAATGTAAAGATCTGGGGAGCTGTGCCTTTTTTGGATTGCCCACCAATTGGATTCCATCCATCTCTTGAATAAGCCATAATTAAGACTCCCTAGTAATAACATCAACGATACCATCTGCATCTATTGCAACAGCACCCATTGACAACATTGCAGTAACAAGAAAACTTGTTTTTTCAGCAATGTAATTAATCTCTGTTTTTGGAGCTATACCAACAGCACAACCCACAGCAGAGCTATGAAAAGCAAAGTTTGTTCTGTCATTACTTCCATCTTTAGCAAGACCACCTTCGTCACGATCTCCTAATACATGGATTGTAAATCCCATGAACTCACCAATACGACCACTACCTTGTGTTAAAGCTTT
>CENR01030353.1_pt1 | contig 19037 bp, 16 predicted proteins | sample 530181 | NCBI WGS metagenome assembly CENR01 (sample SAMEA2619677, study PRJEB7988) | marine metagenome | biome: marine biome (ENVO:00000447); feature: surface water layer (ENVO:00002042); material: "saline water (ENVO:00002010), including plankton (ENVO:xxxxxxxx)" | depth 5 m | reverse complement strand
AGTAATCTCGTAGAATCCTTGTTAGAGGACGGATTGGAAGTTGTAAGTATAGACGACTATAGTGCCGGAAAAGAACGTAATTTACACGACGTAAAAGAAAAGTACGGAGATAAGCTAACCATCGTAGAGTGTGATATTACAAAAAAATACAACCTGTCCCAACATTTTGGTGATATAGATGTTGTTTTTCATCAGGCATGTTCCAAAATGACAATTTGCCTTAAAGATCCATTGCGGGATTTAGAGGTAAATGCTGCCGGGACTTTTAACCTTCTTGAACTGGCACGCGATACTGGGGTTAAAAAGTTTGTGCATGTTTCTACAGGTTCTGTATATGGTATTGCGCAGTATTTTCCAACAGACGAAAATCATCCGTTAAACCCAACTTCGTATTATGGTGTAAGTAAATTAGCAGGAGAAAAATATGTGCGGGCTTTTGCACACTTGTACGGCATGGATACCTCTATCTTACGGTATTACCATGTATACGGACCTAAGCAGGATTCTGGAGATTATGGTGGCGTAATGGGTATTTTCTGTAAGCAAGCTATTAAGGGAGATGACCTTACCATCTTTGGGGATGGTACACAAATACGTTCCTTTACCTATGTAAAAGATGTTGTAAACATTAATAAGCTGGTGGCTAAAAAAGGAGGGAAAGGAGAAGCCTATAATTGTGCCTCTGGTCTAAAGGTTTCTATACAGCAAATAGCAGATAAGATAACCAAAATGGCAGGAACGGATTCCAACATAAAGTACGAAGACTGGAAACCTGGCGATATAAAAGACTTTGAAGTAAGTCATCAAAAAATTGAAGATCTTGGGTTCGAGTTTCAATACCTGGATTTTGACAAAGGCTTAGAGCAAACATTTAACTGGTATAATAAGGTTTTTGGTAATTCATGAAATTGAAAAATAAAATATTATATGGCAGTTACTTGTTTATAAAAAACTGGGATTTACCACTTTTTGATAAATGGCGTGCTAGTATAGTAAAAAAACTTCTGTCAACTAGACCCGAACGCTTGTATGTTCGCTCTAATGTAATCCTACATGGGTTTGATCAAATGCATATTGGTGATGATGTATCTATAAACCATGGTTGTTTTATATCTGCTGTAGGAGGGTTATCAATAGGTAATTTGGTTTCTATTGGCCATAACACTTCTATTATTACCACAGAGCATTCTTTTTCTGACAGAGAAGTTGCTATTAAAAACCAACCCATTGTGAATAGGCCAGTAACTCTGCATAATAATATTTGGGTAGGGGCCAATGTAACTATTTTAAGTGGTGTAAGTATTGCTGAAAATACAATTATAGCAGCTGGTGCTGTAGTTACAAAAAGTGTGGACGAGCCAAATACAATAATAGGTGGTTGTCCTGCAAAATTCATAAAAAGATTTTAGCACAAATAATTATAGGGTATAATTTAAGTTTAAAAGAGATAGTTTTCCTTTAACATTAGAACTATTAGCGAACCATGGTACAGAATTATAATGATTTTAAAAAATATATTAAGGCTGATTTTAGAAGTCAAAATAAGATTTTAGACATTAAGAGTTTTATACTTGACCCTCTTGTTAGATTTACCTGGTTGTTGCGGTTTAATGAGTATCTGTTGAATAGCAAGAAACCTATGGCAATTCGTTTTTTTTGGTTGCTTTGGTTTAAGAGGTTGAGTGTTCGCTTAGGGTTTAGCATCCCTTTAAATGTATTTGACCAAGGAGTCGCAATTGTACATTATGGTTTATTACTTATTCATCCAAACTGCCAAATCGGGAAAAATTGCCGTGTACATATGAGTGTCAGTATAGGTGGGTATTCTGGATTAGCACATACCTATAAAGAAGGCGAAATTAAGCCTACTATTATTGGAGATAACTGTTATATAAGTCCTGGTGCCATGATATTTGGAGGTATCACTATTGGTAAAAACTCTATTATTGCTGCTAATAGTGTAGTCAATAAATCTTTTGAAAATGAAGGGGTAACTATAGGAGGAATTCCAGCGAAGATACTTTCAGAAAAAGGCTCAGAAAATTTTCTCTTTAAAGGAGCAAAAACAGATTAAATGAAAAAGCGTCCCTCTTTGGATATCGTCATGCTCTCTACCTTTGATAGAGATGCTGGAGGAAGAGAAACCTGGCTTTACAATTTTCTTCCAGAACTTGCCTCACTCCAGCATTTTGAAAAAATTTGTTTGTTTGGTTTTAAAACGCCTGATCAAGAAAATTTTACTGAAGAGATACAGCAATTAGATCCGATGTTGAATGGTGAGCAACAAATTTTTCCGATTCTTTTTGAAAAAGAAAAATCCAAACTCCCTGCTATATTCGCTATGTTTAAGGAGTTTAAGAAATTCACAAAAACTACCAGCCAGTATCCAAGCTACGTGATGGCAATGGGTATTTTGGAACTATGGATGGTCTTAAAGCTAAAACCTTATAGAAACTCAAAAAAAGTAGTTTGGTTGCGAAGTATCTTTTCACACGAGAAGGCATATAGAATACCAAAACCAATCCGCAAGTTATTTTTAAAATATGAAATTCAAATGCTTAAAAAAGCTGATGTGGTTTTAGGCAATGGAGACGATATTAAAAATTTTTATGCTCCCTATGGTATAGATGTAACTGTCATCAAGAACGGGGTTGCTATGGCTCGCTGGGCTTTGCCAGACATACCGCTTCAAGATCCTATCCATATTGCCTACGTTGGTAGGTTGAGCCATGTAAAGGGAATTGAAGATTATTTAAAATTAATTGAAAAGGTAAAGACAGGTGATAAGGCAAGACAGTTTACGTTTCACATTGTTGGATATAATGATAGGTATGCATCGCAAGTTGCTGTTTTGGAACAAAAAGGCTTTGTTATTAATCACAATATAGTTCCTAACAAGGAGTTGCCCGGGTTTTTAGAAAAAATAGATGTGTGTGTAGCCCTTACTTACGCTGCTTCCAAAGGTGGGGGAGGAGGCACTTCCAATGCTATGATGGAGCAGATGGCAGCAGGAAGAATTATTTTAGCCTGGGATAATAGGATTTTTAGTCAATATTTAAGTGCTGAAAATGCATACTTGGTTGAACAGTATAATGTTAACGAACTAGAATCACAACTATATGCCATCCACAGTTATAAACAAATAGCACAACAAAAAGCAACGAAAGCTATTGAGACAATTAAACCGTATAGCTATACTTTGAATGTTGCTAAATTCTTAGAAGCTTTAAAAAATAGTTGAAACAAAATCATATCAAATTTAAATGAATAATAATATTGTTAAACCAAACTTCCTGATTTTGGACTGTTTGCGAGGTATTGCAGCGTTTTACGTGGTTATTAATCATTGTAGAGGAAACCTTTTGATTGGAGGTTCTGAACTTGCCAAAATAACTCCAATCGATCAATGGAGTATATGGACGAAGATTTATTATGCACTTCTTCGGCTTACCTCTTTGGGGACTGAATTTGTGGTTGTTTTTTTTGTGCTTTCAGGTTATTCAATCGCTTATTCCTTATATAAAAAACCAATTCTTAAGAAATTTTATTTGAAGCGTTTAATAAGGCTATATCCTCCATATGTGGCTGCATTAGCCTGGGCGGCTTTAGTTTTTTGGATAATTGCTAAATACCTTCCTTCTTTTAATTTGGATTTAAAGTCTGTTTTCGATAATTGGAAGTCTGTAGCATATAATATGTTTTATGTTTCAGAAGGGGCGTATATTTCTCAGTTTTGGTCTTTAGTTCATGAAGTTATTTTTTACATATTAGCACCATTTGTCCTTTTAAGACGTAGATTCTACTATATTTTATCCCTCTTGTTTTATACAACTGGCTGGTTAATTGGGTGGAACGAATTAACAGGAGGTTCTATATTAACCAAATTCCTTTTCGATTATAATATCTATTTCACTATAGGGATATGGTTGTTTCATAATTATAAACCTGTTCGAAAAGTTCTTTCTTGTAGCAAAATAAAAACATATTTAGTTTTTGCATTCCTTTTTGTAATTATGGTTGTTTTGAAATATTTTGTAGGTGAATATAATAAAATAACACCATTACTAGCGGCGATACTATCCGTATTTTTAATCATAAATTTTCAGGTAAATAACATACATACAAAAGCATTATTGTTTTTAGGTGCAATGAGTTATACACTATATATTACTCATTTTGCTTCTATAAAAATTTTCAATTTACTTTTATTTAAACTAAATTTTGCCCAATTAAATGAAAATATCATAAATCCTTTCATATGGTTAGTTGGAACACTGTTTTGTGTTGTAATTAGTTATGTGTTTTATATAATAGCTGAGAAACCTACAAAATTAGTCCTTACAAGATTAAGAAAACCAAGTAAAGATTTATAATGATAGTAAAAATCCTTCATGTAATAAATTCATTGGTGGCCGCTGGGGCAGAAAACCTGGTCGTTACACTTGCCAACGAACAAGTAAAGACGAACGATGTATCTGTTTTTACATTTTATTCTGAAAAAGATGTGTTTGCTGAAAAATTAGATGACAGAATTGATTTCAAACCACATAAAGGCCAAAATTACTTTTCAACAAAAAAAATATACACTCTTTACAAATGTATTAAAGCAAATGATGTAATTCATGTGCATTTGTTTCCCCCGTTTTATATTGTTGCCATACTCTCGTTATTTACTAGAAAAAAAACTTTGGTTTTTACTGAACACAATACAAAAAACTCCAGAAGAAGGAGTGTTCTTAAACCACTTGAAATTTTTATTTATAAGAGATACAGTTATATTATTTGCATAAGCGATGGGGTTGCGAGAGAATTAAAAGCCTGGATGGGGAATCGTATAAATAGTATAACTATAAAAAATGTGATCAATACTGATTATATAAATTCTATTGCTCCTGTAGACCGAGATACGTTAAGGTTAGAAGATGATGAAATTTTATTGGCTATGGTTGGAAGGTTTCAGGAACAAAAAGACCAGGATACGATCATAAGGGCACTACCTGCTTTACCAAAAAATTACAACCTGTTGCTTATAGGCGAAGGCGAACGTGAAGAGGAGTTGAAGATGCTCTCCAAAGAGCTGGATGTAGAAGAAAGAGTACATTTTATGGGGGTTAAAAAGAACGTATTTGGCATTCTTAAGTCCTGTGATGTGGGTATTATCTCTTCAAAATGGGAAGGATTTGGCCTTGTCGCATTAGAGTATATGGCAAGTGGTCTTCCAGCATTGGGAAGTAATAACGAAGGATTAAAAGAAGTGATAGGAACCAGCGAAGCACTTTTTGAAATAGGAAATCATACACAGCTTTCAAAGCTAATTTTAAAAACTACAAGAGATACAGCATTTAAAAAACAAATACAAGAAACCCAAAAAGAGCATTTGCACAGCTTCGATTTGAAAAAAGCTATTGAGGAACACCAGCGTGTTTATAAAAATAAAGTTACAGAGTGTTAGATATCGTCTTATCCATAATATTTATAACCTTAGGATTTGTTTTTATAGCATTTCAAGGGAATGTTTTACGTAAGAGCGAATTAAAGTCTTTGAGATTATTATGGTGTTTTCATCTGTTTTTCGCTATTATTTTTTATGTGTACACACGCTCGAATTCTGCGGACATTAACGGATATTGGAAGATTGCAAAAGAAAGTACTCCTATTGATTTGGCTTTATACATTAGTAAAGGCTTCGGAACGAATGTGATGTACCTTATCAATTATTTTCCTGCTCATACCTTAGACCTTTCAATTTTCACGGGTTTTATGATATATGCTTTCTTGAGCTTTATAGGGGTATGTTACTTATATAAAACCTGCATAGAACTTATTCCTTACAATACAAGATTTTTTGGTGTCAATATCTTTCCACTGCTCTTATTTTTTCCAAGTATTCATTTCTGGAGCGCAGGGCCAGGTAAAGATGCCTTACTCTTTTTAAGCATCACAATGTTTGGGTACGCACTTATTAAATTGAATCGAAGAATAGTACTCGCTATACTTAGTGCCATATTGGCCTTGTTAATTAGACCCCACGTATTGATAATTTTATTTGCTGCTTTCGGGCTTGCCTATTTGCTATCAACCAATCTAAATGTTTGGAAACGATTCTTTATTTTCACACTATTAGCTAGTGTTAGTACTTTATTACTTCCAACAGTACTTGAATATGTGAGTTTGGATAGTTTGACGGTAGAGAGCACGTTAAACCGTTTTGATAATCAAGCAAAAAATCTTTCAGGAGATGCAATTGGTTCAAGTGTAGATATTCAGTCGTACCCCTTCCCTCTAAAAATAGTCACATTTCTTTTCCGCCCATTATTTTTTGATATAAATAGTATGTTTACCGCACTTGCATCTGTAGAAAACCTTATTCTATTGGGACTTACTATAAAGGCATTAGCTAGTAAGCCTATTAAAACATATAGAAGTGCACCTGTGGTTGTCAAGTCGTATTTAATTTTTTTACTTCTGGGAACACTCGTTTTTTCGTTTTCACTAAGTAACTTTGGCGTTATTCTGCGAATGAAGAACATGTTTATACCTGCATTTATATTGTACTTATTTTGGGCTCTTTCCTATAATCAAGAGCTAACTAGCGAACAATTACAAAAACCTACTAATGTGTAATCTATGTGTGGAATAAACGGAATTATAACTCAAGCGCCAACACCTTTGACAAGGGATACCCTTCAGCAAATGAATACCCTCATTTTCCATAGGGGGCCGGATGCAGATGGAGTTTTTGTAAGCGAAGACCAAAAAGTTGGTATGGCTATGCGTAGGTTGTCAATAATAGATTTAAACACTGGAAGCCAACCCATCTATTCTGAAGACAAGAAAAAAGTGTTAGTTTTTAATGGTGAAATTTATAATTATAAAAAATTAAAGAGGCAATTAGTAGAAAAGGGGGTTGAGTTTAAAACAACCTCAGACTCAGAAGTTATCCTTAAACTTTATGAAAAGTACGGAACTGCATCTTTTTCTGATTTAGATGGTATGTTTGCCTTTAGTATTTATGATGAAACACTTAATAAAGTGTTTATAGCTCGAGACTATTTTGGAGAAAAACCGTTGTATTATTCAAAAGATGCTACAACTTTTTTATGGGCAAGCGAGTTAAAGTCTGTTATCAAAACGCTTCCAAAGCTTCCTCAATTAGACAAAAAAGCAGTACAACTCTATTTTTCTCTTACCTACATTCCCGCTCCCTATACTATCTATCAAGGCGTTTCAAAGTTAGAACCTAATCATTTTCTGGAAGTAGATTGTACAGATCTTTCTGTAAAACAACATAGTATTTCGCAGCAATTTCAATCGTATCCTAACTTGTCTAAGAAAGAGGCCGTTTCAACCACAGAAAAACTGGTTAGGGAAAGTGTTGCATCAAGATCTGTGGCAGATGTGCCGTTAGGCACCTTTTTATCTGGTGGGGTAGATTCCTCCATAGTATCTTTGTGTCTTTCTCAATCACATACTTCCAAGATTGATACATTCTCCATAGGTTTTGAAAAAAAATCTTTTGACGAAACCGATAAATCGAAGCTTGTTGCAAAGCAAATAGGGAGCAATCACCATGAGTTTATAGTTACAAATAACGACTTAGATGCCGAAATGGGTGAAATTCTCTTAAATTTTGATGAGCCCTTTGCAGATTCTTCGGCACTACCAACCTACTTGGTTTCAAAAATGACAAGCAAATATGTAAAGGTAGCTTTAACCGGAGATGGTGGTGACGAGGTATTTGGCGGGTATAATAAGTATATGATGGGAAGGCTAAATAAATCCTATACCAAGCTACTTCCTGAAAAATTACATACCTATGTGGCAGACTCTTCTTTACTTAATATATCAAGTGATAACAGGGGGTTCAGGTTTAAGGTGAAAAAATTTATAGATGCAGTTGGCTATCATCCAGATTATTATTTTAATATTATTTCGCTAGCATTTCAGCAAAAGGAGCTAGGAATTTTATTGAAAAATACATTAAATAAGGAAAACCTTTTTAATACCTATAAAGAACAGTTAAGTTATAAACCAGGCTCTTTACGCTACTTTAGGGAAGTTGATAGGTTAGTGAGTTTGGAAGGAGACTTATTAGTGAAGGTTGATAGGACAAGTATGTTGCAATCTATAGAGTGTAGAGCTCCTTTTTTAAATAAAAATCTTTGGAATTTTACAAATCAAGTTCCGGAACATTTTCTATTAAAAGGATGGGATAAAAAGCATTTATTGAAAGAAGCTTTCAAGGAATATTTTCCAAAGGATTTTTTGAATAAGTCCAAAAAAGGTTTTGGGGTGCCTGTTGGTGATTGGTTACGCGATCAATTAAAAGATGAACTTATTCATTTTACCTCTAATGAGTTCTTAAGAAAACAGGATTTGTTTCACGAAAGTTTTATTCAGCAATTAGTGCACGATCACATTTCAGGGAAGATAGATAGCACATTTAAGGTCTGGACTTTTTACTGTTTTCAAAAATGGTACGCATATACATATAATCATTAAAGTTTTAAATTTCAATCCATGGATTTGAATGGAGGTTTTGTTATTTCGTTGGATTATGAGCTCATGTGGGGAGTTCGTGATGTGCAATCTGAGGAAACGTATGGGGAGAATATATTAAATGTGCAGGAGGCATTCGAAAAAATGCTAAAATTATTCGAGCTCTATAATACTAAGGTAACTGTTGCTACCGTAGGCTTTCTATTTCATAAAAATAAAAGTGAGTTGTTGGCTAACCTCCCTAAAACTACACCAGATTATCTAGACCAAAAATGTTCGCCATATCCAGATATGCAAGAATACCTGGTCAATTGTAAAGATGTAGCCATTTATTTTAATGCTCCGTTGACAAAAAAATTAGTAAACCATAAGAATGTTGAAATGGCCAGCCATACGTACAGCCATTTTTATTGTTTAGAATCTATAAGAGGTATAGATGCATTTGTAGAAGATACAGTATATATAAAAGAGACCGCAGCAGCTAATGGAGCCCACCTTAAAAGTATTGTTTTTCCTAGAAATCAATTTACTCCAAGACATATAGAGGTATGCGCACAATTTGGGATTAGTGCATATCGAGGAAACCCAAACCATTGGATTTATAGACCTGTCCCTGAAAACAAACAAGGAATTTTCAGAAGGATGTTTCGACTGTTAGATTCGTACATTAATATTACGGGTCATCATTGTTATTCATTAAGCAATATTAATACTGAAACCCCTTATAATATTGCTGCAAGTCGTTTTTTAAGGCCTTATTCACATACCCTAAGTGTATTAGAAGAGTTGAAATTAGCACGTATCAAAAAATCTATGACTTATGCAGCAAAAAATAAACAGATATATCATTTATGGTGGCACCCCCATAATTTTGGTGCAAATCTTAGTGAGAATCTCGACGGATTAAAAACTATTCTCCAACATTACAGTATGCTACATAAAAAATATGGTTTTACATCTGTTACAATGAACGATTTGTCTAATCAACTAACCAAAACTACATGAAGATTCTTATTTTAGGAGGTAAGGGAGAAGGCACTGTGTTTTTGTACAATGCACTTCGGGAAAGCTTCTCTATTGAAAAATTGATCATTGAAGAACCTGTTTCAAAATCAAAACTGATAAAGCGCAGGGTAAAACGGCTTGGCTTCCTTAAGGTGTTTAATCAATTATTGTTTCAGATTTTTGTAGTACGTATTTTGATCTTTTTTTCAAAACAACGAAGAAATGAATTGCTAAAAGAGAAGCAGTTAATAAAAACTCCTATTCAACAAGATAAGGTAACACACGTAGTAACTATTAATTCAGAAAAGACTATTTCAATTATCAAAGATGTAAACCCAGATATTATATTAGTTTCTGGAACACGTATTATTGGAAAAAAGGTATTGAGTTGCAGCAAAGCGAAGTTTATAAACCTGCATGTAGGTATCACCCCTAAATACAGAGGCGTTCATGGTGGCTATTGGGCATTGGCAAATAATGAACCGGAAAATTGTGGTGTTACTGTGCATTTGGTAGATCAAGGAATTGATACAGGTAAAGTTCTTGCGCAAAGTATTATTAAACCTACAGGTAAGGATAATTTTGTTACCTACCCTTATCTCCAATTTTCTGCAGGTATTATTCAAATAAAAAGCGTTCTAAGGTATTATAAATCACATAATTCTTTCCCAGAGTTTAATGTAAATGATACAACTAGCAAGCTTTATTATCATCCTACTTTCACTGGTTATCTTTTTAAAAGATTTGTAAAAGGAGTAAAATAAGTTAATAGTTTGAAAGTAATAGCTGTAATCAATAATCTAGACACTGGAGGAGCCGAAAGACTTCTGGTAAAAACAGTACCTAAATTAGTGGAATATGGTATTACTGTAGATGTACTTCTGTTAAACGGAAAAGAGTACCCATTTTTAACAGAACTTCGAAAAAGAAATTGTTGTACTATTTATTCTCTGGATACTCATAATGTTCGCAATCCATTTCATATTTTTAAAATAATCCCCCATCTTTTTAAATACGATATAGTTCACGTTCATTTATTCCCTGCATTATACTGGGTAGCTTTAGCAAAATTGTTTTCATTTTCCAGAACTACTTTGGTATTTACTGAACACAGTACAACCAATAATAGAAGAGGTATTTTATTTTATAGATGGTTGGACAAGCTTATATATGGTCAATATGCTGTAATTGTTACTATATCTACGGAGGTAAAACTTTATTTAAAAAGATATTTAGGTAAAACTCGAAATATTTTCAGAACCATAAATAATGGGGTTGATGTAAGTAGATTTCAACAAGCTAAAAAATCTGAACGACAGGACTTTAATATCCCTTCAAATCATACCTTAATTATACAGGTAGCAAGCTTTACCTCTCAAAAAGATCCTGCCACCTTGGTACGTGCCATCCCGTACTTGGAGCATCCTGCCACGTTGATTTTTGTAGGGAAGGGTGCCGAAATGGAAAAAATAAAGCAGTTGGTTTCAGAATTAGATTTAGACCGATCTGTACAATTTCTGGGAATGCGTACCGATGTAGCATCATTACTTAAGATGGCCGATGTTGCGGTACTTTCTTCTAACCACGAAGGGTTGTCTTTGTCCAGCCTGGAGGCTATGGCATCGGGAACTCCTTTAGTTGCAGCAAATGTTACAGGATTAAAAAACCTGGTACATGGAGCAGGCATTCTTTTTGATCATAAAGATGAAATAGATCTGGCAGAAAAGATAAACATGCTAGTCAGTAATAAGAAATTGTATACCGAAACTGTCGCAAAAGGAACCAAGCGAGTTAAAAAATTTGAGCTGGAAGTTATGGTTCAATCTCATATTGCCTTATACAAAGAACTATGTCCAAACAAAAAATAGTTAGAATCACCACAATCCCATTATCCCTCGAAAAACTACTCGAAGGGCAACTGGCCTATATGCAAAATTACTACGATGTTATCGCTGTTTCAGCAGAAAAAGAACGGTTGGAAGCATTGGGCGCTTCAGAAGGTGTACGGACTAAATATGTGAACCTTACCCGGAAAATCACCCCTTTAAAAGATATTGCTGCAGTCTATAATCTCTATTCATTTCTGAAAAAAGAAAAGCCAGCCATTGTACACAGTCATACGCCTAAAGCGGGAATCGTAGGGATGCTGGCAGCATATTTAGCCAGAGTACCAAACCGTTTACACACCGTAGCTGGGTTGCCGCTTATGGAAGCTTCAGGAGTAAAAAGAAACATTCTTAATGTAGTTGAAAAACTCACGTATCGCTGTGCGACAAAAGTATATCCAAATTCAAAAGGGTTAAAAGATTTTATTATAGCCGAAAAATTTACAAAGCCTTCAAAACTGAAGATCATAGGGCAGGGAAGTAGCAATGGAATAGACACGAGCTATTTTTCAGACACATTGTTTTCTAAAGAAGAAGTCCTTCAGAAGAAAAAAGAGTTAAACATCCCTGAAACCGATTTTGTGTTCCTATTTGTTGGAAGAATAGTAAAAGATAAGGGTATAAATGAGCTGGTGGAAGCTTTTGTATCTTTGCAACAGGAACAACCTGATAGCACATTATTGCTCGTAGGCCCTTTTGAAGATGCTCTGGACCCTGTTTTTCCAATAACAAAGGAAATTATAGAAACACACCCTAAGATCAAACCAGTCGGTTTCCAGCAAGATGTTCGCTTGTTTTTTGGAATAAGTGATGCGTTGGTCTTTCCAAGTTATCGCGAAGGGTTTCCCAATGTTGTGATGCAGGCCGGAGCGATGGGACTACCTGCTATTGTAAGCAATATTAATGGCTGTAATGAAATAATTACTCCTAATGTAAACGGATTGATCGTTCCTGCAAAAGATGTAGTGGCTCTTTCTAAAAGCATGCATGAGCTAATTGACAACAAAGAACGCTTTTTTACTATGAAAGAAAATTCCCGAAATAGTATTACAAGTCGTTACGAGCGCCATAAAATATGGGAATTGCTGCGGGAAGAATACCAATCTCTTCTACACAATACGTAACTTTGCCACGTGTATAAAACAATAGTCAAGCCATTCTTGGATTTTTGTGTAGCTGCAATAGTGTTTATTGTGCTGCTTCCGTTGTTTGTGGTAACAATGGTGATACTGGCGATAGCTCTTAAAGGGAACCCATTTTTTACCCAGCAACGTCCTGGAAAAAATGCACGTATATTCTCCATCATTAAATTTAGGACGATGAGTAATGAAAAAGACGCACAGGGAACCTTATTACCAGACCACCAGCGGCTATCGGGTTTTGGAAAGTTGGTACGTTCCACGTCTCTGGACGAAATCCCACAATTATTAAATGTTTTAAAAGGAGATATGAGCCTGGTAGGTCCCAGGCCTTTACTACCTTCATACCTGCCTCTGTATTCTAAAGAACAACAAAAGAGGCATTTGGTAAAACCAGGGATTACAGGTTGGGCACAGGTGAACGGTAGAAATGCCGTTTCGTGGCAAAAAAAGTTTGAATTGGACGTGTTTTATGTGGAAAGAGTTAATTTTGCATTCGATTTAAAAATATTATTTAAAACCGTGCTAAAAGTACTTAACCGCAGTGATATTAATAGTAACACAGCTGTTACAGTAGAACCTTTTAAGGGGAACTAGCTATGAAGGAAATTACTATTTTTGGAGGTGGAGGCCATTGTTACGCACTTGTAGCTCTCATTAGAGCAACAAATGAGTACAAGCCTGTTATTGTGTTGGATAAACAACCCTCGGAAAAGGATATTTTAGGAGTTCCGGTTGAAAAGAGAAAGGGTCGCAGCCCCATTACCACACCTGCTGCCATTGCCATTGGCAACAATGCTATTAGAAAAAAAATTGCTGAAACACTAACAGGTGCTTGTCCGTCGTTTGTACATGACACGGCAATGGTGTATTCTTCAGCAAGGATCGGTAAAGGTGTACAGGTATTACCTAATGCTGTTGTTGATGCTGCCGTTGTACTTGGAGACTTTACGATTGTAAATAACAATGCAACTGTATCACATAATACGGTAGTTGAAAATTTTTGTCATATAGCTATTAATGCTGCTGTTTCTGGAGGTTGTACCATTGGAGAAGGCACTTTGGTGGGAGCGGGGAGTGTAATTCTTCCTGAAATAACTATAGGGAAGTGGGTAACCATTGGTGCAGGAGCCGTGGTTATAGAACACGTTCCGGATGGAGCAACTGTGGTGGGAAACCCTGCCAGAATTATTAAGAAAACACATGAGTTGTAAAATATATCTTTCTTCCCCACATATGGGGGGCACCGAACAGAACTATGTTAATGAGGCTTTTGACACCAACTGGATCGCTCCTTTGGGACCAAATGTAGCCGGATTTGAAACAGCTTTGGAAAGCTATCTCGGGAAAGGAAATAACGTAGCGGCATTAAGTTCGGGTACGGCGGCCATTCATTTGGCGTTGGTTTTATTGGGAGTAACCAGAGGGGATGAAGTACTTTGCCAGACGTTTACCTTCTCGGCTTCTGCCAACCCTATTGTGTACCAGGGCGCAACCCCTGTCTTTATAGACAGTGAGCCTGATACGTGGAATATGTGCCCAGACCATCTGGAAGAAGCCATTAAAGACCGTATTGCGAAGGGTAAAAAACCTAAGGCAATCATTGCTGTTCACCTTTACGGAATGCCCTGTAAAATTGAAGCCATTACTGCAGTGGCTCAAAAATACGAAATCCCAGTTGTGGAAGATAGTGCAGAAGCCTTGGGAAGTACTTACAAAGGTCAAAAATGTGGTACGTTTGGTACTATTGGTATTTTAAGCTTTAACGGAAATAAAATAATTACTACATCTGGTGGAGGGGCTTTAGTTTCAAATTCGCCTGAAATTAAGGAAAAAGCAGTTTTTTTAGCAACCCAGGCACGCGATGAAGCTCCGCACTACCAACATTCAGAAATTGGGTTTAATTACAGGTTGAGTAATATTTGTGCAGGTATTGGCCGGGGACAAATGGAAGTAGTAGATAGCCACGTTACGCTGCGCAGAGAAATGCACCAATTTTATAAAGAACTCTTTAACAAGAGGGAAGGGGTTACTGTTTTTGAAGAACCTTCTCCCGATTATTTTTCTAATCACTGGTTGTCTTGTATCACTATTAATGCAGCAAAAACCAGGTTCACCCCACAGGAGGTGGTTTCAGCTTTAGCAAAGGATACTATAGAATCCCGACCGTTGTGGAAACCTATGCATTTACAACCTGTTTTTAAAGATGCACCTTATTATGGGGCTACTGTAGCTGAAAGCTTGTTCAATACCGGATTGTGTTTACCTTCTGGCTCTAATTTGTCAGGTACTGAAAGACAGAGAATTAACAAGGCTTTAAAACCTTTCCTATAGACGTTTCGTATATTTACAATTAAATTTCCAACTTGAAAGCCTCATCAAAAATTTTAAATAAGTTATATACTGGCGATAATAAATTATTACTGCTGGACCAGCGTTACCTTCCACGGTGGATTGTGATCTTATTAGATATCTTTTTGTGTAGCCTGGCTATGCTGGTTACGTATTTTATTCTTCATGGGACGACAATTTATTTTCATGATGTAATTTCTGTACCTCTTCAGGGGCTGATTGTTTTATTAGTAAATCTTTTGTTTTTCTTCGTTTTCAAAAGCTACTCTGGTATCATAAGGCATTCTACGTTTATAGACATTATAAAACTTGCTTTTACTTCAATTACAACTGTTGGGACTATTGTATTGTTTAATAGTATTATGGAGTTTTCGCAGGGGCAGAAAATATTTCTAACCACTTCGTTGTTGTTATATATGTTTTCTTCGTTTACATTTTTACTGCTCTTTAGAATTTCAGTAAAAGAGAGCTATACCTTCTTAAAAAATATTGCTATAACCGAAGAAAAAAAGAAATTAGCCATTATTGGTATAGACGATCAATCTATTTCGCTTGGCTCTTCCTTGTTAAACGAGTCTCAATTACCCTATACACTGGTTGGATTTTTAACTCAGGCAAAAATTTCCAAAAGCCATAAGATATTGGGCAAGCCTGTATTTTCAGTTTATAATATGGCTGAAACGTTAAATGAAATTGAAGCAGAAGCAGTATTGCTTATGAGTGATTCATTTACAGGGAAAGAAAAAAATGAGATTGTTGAAAATTGTTTGTCGGCTGGTGTTGAAATCTTGAATGTGCCTAACATTCAAACGTGGAAAAATAAGGAGGACATTCAAAACCAAATAAAACCACTTGAAATTGAAGACCTTTTAGAGCGTTCTCCAATTTCGGTTAGCGATACTGTATTAAAAGAAGATTTAGAAGGAAAAACCGTGATTGTTACAGGGGGAGCTGGGTCCATTGGGAGTGAAATTGTAAAACAACTCGCACAGTACAATACCGAACTGGTAATTATCCTGGATCAGGCTGAATCTGCCCTACACGAACTTGAGCTGTTCTTGCGGTTAAATTTTCCCAACTTCAACTTTATCACTGAGCTGGCAGATATTAGCAATATGTACAGATTGCAACTTATGTTTAATAAGTACCATTTCAACCTAATTTACCATGCAGCTGCCTATAAACATGTACCGCTTATCGAGCGAAATCCGCACGAGGCTATTTATGTAAACTTACTGGGAACCGTAAACTTATGCATTCAGTGTTTACAACACAATGTAGAGCGTTTTGTAATGGTTTCTACAGACAAAGCAGTAAACCCCACCAATGTTATGGGGGCTTCAAAAAGAGCTGCAGAGATGTATGTACAGGCTTTGCAAAAAGAGAAGCACGTAACAACCAAGTTTGTAACGACAAGATTTGGAAACGTGTTAGGTTCCAGTGGTTCTGTAATTCCACATTTTAAAAAACAAATTGCGCAAGGAGGTCCCGTAACGGTTACACATAGAGATATTATACGTTATTTTATGACCATCCCAGAAGCGTGCCAGTTGGTAATGCAGGCAGGTACCATGGGAAAAGGAGGAGAAATTTATGTATTTGATATGGGAGAACCTGTGCGAATTATAGACCTTGCCGAGCGTATGATAAAGCTTTCTGGTTTAGAACCCTACAAGGATATAGATATAAAAATTACAGGACTAAGACCCGGTGAAAAACTATATGAAGAATTGTTAAACGATGCTTCTACCGTGTTGCCTACACACCATCCCAAAATTATGATTTCCAGTGTTCAGGCTGGATCATTTAAGGATATTAAAGAAAAAATAGAACACCTTATTCGTATTGCTACTAAGCAAAAGGACGATGAGGTTGTAAAATTACTGAAAGATTTGGTGCCAGAGTTTAAAAGTGAAAACTCCAGTTTTGAAGCCTTAGATGCCTCTAAAGATAAAGCATTAACAAAAATATAGGGAGACTGCCTTATATGGGTTATATTTGCACCCAATTTATGAAACATACTATTTTACTTATCGTATTAAGTTGTTGCCTTTTCTCATGTGCAACGAAGAAAGAGATTCTCTATTTTCAAGATGCTGAAAAGCTAAATGAGCAACAAACGGCTCAATATTTTGAACCAAAAATTGAACCTAGTGATATTTTATACATCTCAGTTTCGGCACTAGATGAAGAGGTACTTAAACCTTACCAAAAAGTCACTGGTTTACAAACTGAAACCAGAGACGAGCAATTACAAGGTTATTTGGTTAACCCAAAAGGAAGTATACAGTACCCTGGATTAGGAGCTGTAAACGTAGTAGGAAAAACACGGGTAGAGGTTATTACGCTATTGACCGATAAATTATCTGAGTTTGTCAAAGATATAGTCGTAGATGTACGTATTATTAACTTTAAAGTAACAGTTCTGGGTGAAGTAGCAATGCCTGGAGTGTACACCATAAAAGACGAACGGGTTACCATTCCACAAGCCATAGGACTGGCTGGCGATTTTACAGCAGACGGTAAGCGGGAAACTGTTACCATCATAAGAGAAGAAAATGGTGTTCAGAAAGTAACAAAAGTAGATTTTACTAAAACTGACTTTTTCACTAGCCCGTATTATTTTTTAAAACAAAACGATATCGTCTATGTGGAACCTTCACTAAAAGGCGTGAAGAAATCAGGATTTATCCCGGATATTCCCGCAGTTCTATCTGTTGTTACCATCATATTAAGTGCCGTAATTTTAATTACAAGATAAGCGTATGCAACCAGCACCTGTTCAAAAGGAAGGACAAGATTTTAATTTAAAAGAAATTTTACAACGCTACACCCAAAAATGGCTTTGGTTTGTACTTTGCGTAGTAGTGGCATTGATTGTTGCAAAAGTATATTTGCGGTACACCATTCCTTCATACCAATCCAAGGCCTCTATTTTAATTAAGGACGATGCTTCCAGCGGAAATTTTGGTGGCATTTCGCCATTTTCTGAAGCTGGCTATCTGGGAGGATTACAAACCAATAAAGTAGCAAATGAACTGGCTATCTTAAAATCTAAGCGTTTAATTTCAGAAGTTGTAAAAGAATTAAACTTAAACATCAGGTATGAGAATTTAGGAGCCATTATTACTTCCGAATTATATACCAACAGACCTTTCGTTATTCAGTATTTGTCTTTTAATGACAGCCTTCGTGCACCCCGTGTACCAAAACTGTTTGTTACCATAAATTCTGAAACTGAATTTAATATTTATACCGAAAGCAAGTCTATAGATGAAGTCCATAGCTTTGGAGAATCCCTAACGCTTCCTTTCGGTGAGATAACCGTTATACCAATTTTTGATAACCCATATTCTTTTAACCAATTCATCGGGAAAACCATTTCGGTTAGTTACGCCCCTATAGAAAATACTGCCTTGCAATATCAGAACAGGGTTGCTGTCCAAAGTGATGATAGGTATGGAAACGTGATAAACTTTTCTTTAAATTCTCCCGTACGTGAAAAGGCTGAAGATTTTATCGATGAACTTATAAGTCAATACAACATAGACGCCATAAACGATAGAGGTCAGGTAGCCAGAAACACCTCTAACTTTATAGACGCCCGACTTGAAATTATTACAAGAGAACTGGACTCTGTAGAGCAAAACAAAGAGACTTTTAAAAGTAATAACAGGCTCACAGATATTGAAACTGAGGCCGAGATCATACTTCAAAACGCAAGTGAGTTTGATAAAAAACAGTTAGATGTTGGAACACAACTAGAGCTGGCCAACACTATGGTAGATTACATGGAAAATGCTGGGTCTAACGATTTACTCCCTGCTAATATAGGCTTGCAGGGCGATCAGGTTGCCTCTGCAGTGTCAAACTATAATCAGCTTATCCTGGAGCGGAATAGATTGCTTAAAAACTCCACCCCTAAAAACCCCGTAGTAGGCAATTTAAACAACCAGATTGAGCAGATTAGAACCGGGATCTTAGGAAGTTTAGAAAACCAGAGAACCAGTTTAAAAATTGCCATGCGCGATTTAAACTATAAAGAAGCCACTTTAAATTCACAGATCGCAAAAGTTCCGAGAAAAGAAAAATTATTCCGGGAAATTAACCGCCAGCAGGGTATTAAAGAACAGTTATTTCTTTTCTTATTACAACA
>CENR01002311.1_pt1 | contig 19574 bp, 15 predicted proteins | sample 530181 | NCBI WGS metagenome assembly CENR01 (sample SAMEA2619677, study PRJEB7988) | marine metagenome | biome: marine biome (ENVO:00000447); feature: surface water layer (ENVO:00002042); material: "saline water (ENVO:00002010), including plankton (ENVO:xxxxxxxx)" | depth 5 m | reverse complement strand
TGTAGCAGGAGCGCTTACCTTAGGGGGGTACAAGTATTTTGTTGAGCCCGAAACCACCGTAGCGTATACTACGCAAGACGAGACCTCCTTTATTCCTACCAGTTACACTTCAAACATGGCAACAGCCATGGAAACCGATTTTACTGAAGCTGCCGAAAAAACAGTGCACGCTGTGGTACACGTTAAAAATACAACTATGAGCCGCCAGCCTTCCAATATTATGGAATATTTTAATGGTGGCGGACAAGCCCGTCCCGTAGTAGGCTCTGGCTCTGGTGTTATTATATCACCTACCGGATACATTGTAACCAACAATCACGTTATTGAAAACGCTTCAAAACTACAGGTTACTTTAAACGACAACAGAACATATGATGCCGAGCTAATTGGAACAGATCCAAAAACCGACATTGCTTTAATAAAACTGGACAGCGATGAAGAGTTTCCTTATGTTCCTTTTGGAGATAGCAACAATATAAAGATTGGTGAGTGGGTGCTGGCTGTGGGTAACCCTTTTAATCTTACCTCAACTGTTACGGCCGGAATTGTTAGCGCTAAAGCACGGGATCTAAATGAATTTGACCGTAACCCGCAATCGTTTATTCAGACCGATGCTGCAGTTAATCGTGGTAATAGTGGGGGAGCTCTCGTAAATACGCGTGGCGAACTAATTGGTATTAATACTGCAATCACTTCTGAAACGGGAAGTTATGTAGGATATTCTTTTGCCGTTCCAAGTAATAATGCACGTAAAGTAGTAGAAGATATTATGGAATTTGGCGGTGTACAAAGAGGGATTTTAGGAATCTCAACCATTAGTACAAAATTAGCACAACATCAGGGAATCGATATCACTCAAGGGGTATATATTGCAAATATTGAAAAAGGAAGCGGTGCCGATAAAGGCGGGCTGAAGCAAGGAGATATCATCAAACAAATTGATGGTTTTAAAATTGCTAAGTTTTCAGACCTGGTTGGGTATTTAGGTTCTAAAAGACCCGACGATACAGTAGCGGTAACTGTAGATAGAAATGGAAACAGTAAAACAGTTCCCGTAACGTTAATTAAGCTGGAAACCTTTACCATAGAAGATACAGGACTAGAAGTTCGGAATGCGAACAAAGCACAACTAGACGCTTACGGCGTTGCAAATGGCGTCGTAGTTTCTGATGCCACCATCAAGGACTTAACACCTTTAAAAGGAGCCGTAATTGTAAAAGTGAACGACAAGAATGTCACTAATATTGACGATGTAAAAGAAATTGTGAACTCAGGTAATTTTGGAGATGCCGTAAAGCTCACATTTGTAGATCGCAATGGTCAATTAAACTCTTACATTTTCAGATAGCAGGAAGCGTACCCAGTTCTATCTGTTACCAACAGCCTCAGACCTTCAAGTTTGAGGCTGTTGTTTTATAAAGGCTATCTTTTTGAGAAGACAGTAGTAGTAAGTAGTATCTGTCTAGCTTCATCACCTCTATGTATCGCTGTGGAATTGACACTCCCCTTCAAAGGTTTTAAAAAGTTAAAAGCTTGTTTATTTTTACTGAAATTCACCCCCTGAAATTTTAAAATTGAGTACTTTTGCACCAAATTTAACCCGCCTTTTAAAACGAAACAAAAGGCCCCTAAACAACACACACTATGAGTTTTGATGACGTTTATGAAAAAGAACTGTCTTTTCAAACCGATCGCCGAAAGGCCTCAGTAGAATTTATTAAAACCGTAAGCGATTTATGGTATGATAAATCTATTGAACTGGTCCTCTTTCGCAACCAATTAATTGACCGTAACGTAAGTGAAATTCTTAATTTACACGAATATGCCGGCGAGTTTGTTCAAAAACCAATTTCAATTTTTGATAGTGTTGAAATAGCGCAGGCCATTAGCCAGTTGGACCTTCCTCCGGCAAAGTTGGATATTGGGAAACTAACCTACGAATACCATTTAGAAGATAACCAATATGCAAATGCAATGGCATTTGTTTCAGATAAACTAAAAGACGCCAAAGATGTTAAGGACATCACTCCAAAAGATGTTGTACTATATGGTTTTGGACGTATTGGTAGATTATTGGCGCGTGAGCTAATGACCCGTACCGGGAAAGGAAATCAGATGAGATTACGTGCTATCGTAACTCGTGGCGCTGTAGACAAGACAGTATTGGAGAAAAGAGCTTCTTTATTACAATATGATTCAGTTCACGGAGATTTTCCTGGAACCGTAAGTGTAGATGTTGAAAACAAAGCGTTGATCATTAATGGAACTACGGTTCATATTATTTCAGCAAATGCTCCAGAGGATATTGATTATACAGAGTATGGTATTGACGATGCTTTAATCATTGACAATACAGGTGCTTTCAGAGACGACGTTGCTTTAGCGCGTCACTTGGTTCCAAAAGGAGCCAGTAAAGTTTTATTAACAGCTCCTGGAAAAAATGTCCCTAACATTGTTCACGGAGTAAACCATAAGGAGCATGATCCTTCAAAAGTTGATATTTTCTCTGCAGCTTCTTGTACTACCAACGCTATTACTCCGGTTTTAAAAGCTGTTGAAGATAGTTTAGGAGTAGTTCACGGACATTTAGAGACCATTCATGCGTATACCAATGACCAGAATCTGGTAGACAATATGCATAAGAAATACCGTCGTGGTAGAGCTGCAGCCTTGAATATGGTTATTACCGAAACGGGTGCTGGACAAGCCGTAAGTAAAGCATTGCCTTCTTTTGAAGGGAAGTTAACCTCTAACGCCATTCGAGTTCCTGTTCCAAATGGTTCGTTGGCTATTTTAAAACTAGAGTTGGAAGCAAAAACTTCAGTAGATGGTCTTAATGCTATTATGAAGAAATATGCATTGGAAGGCGATTTGGTAGAACAAATCAGATACAGCATCAACAATGAGCTAGTATCCAGCGATATTGTTGGGTCTTCGGCTCCTTCAATTTACGACAGTAACGCCACCATTGTAACTAAAGATGGAAAAAACTGTGTGTTGTATGTATGGTATGATAATGAATATGGTTACAGCCACCAGGTAATCCGTCTGGCAAAGTACATTGCAAACGTAAGAAGATATACGTACTACTAGTAGTTTACAAATCAAATAATTTAAAGCCCGTCTCAACAAGGACGGGCTTTTTTTATGACATCATTAACTGTAAGTCAGCTGCTTTTGACTGAAATTTGTTAAAATTGAACTTTTATAAATGTCCGAAACCAAGAAAAAGCGCAAGGCCTACAAGAAAAAAAGATATACCATTCCTATCCTTATTTTAGTACTGCTCATTGTTGCTAGAATTTACCTCCCCTATTACGTAAAAGATTATATCAATAAAGTTCTTGCAGATATTCCTGGATATTATGGACAAGTAGAAGACGTGGATATGGCATTGTATCGGGGTGCTTATGTTATTGAAGGAATGTATTTAAACAAAGTAGATGCAGACACACAGGTTCCTTTTTTAAAGTTCCCGAAAAATGATATTTCTATTGAGTGGTCTGCCCTTTTTGACGGTGAAATAGTCTCTGAAATTGATATGTACAGTCCCGAAGTTATTTATGTCCTGGAAGACCAGAACACCACCCCTGCTGAAGGGGAAGCAGATATAGACGACTGGACCAAAGCATTAACCGATATTGTCCCTCTTGAAATAAACAATTTTGAGGTGTATGATGGTAAATTCGCTTTTGTACAAGTTGGTGCAGATCCAAATATAGATTTACAGATAGATAAGATACGTCTAACAGCAAAAAACCTTCGTAACGTAAAGGAGACAGAACGCGTGTTGCCCTCTCCTATAAACGCAACTGGAATCTCCATTGGCGGTGGCGCAGTAAAGCTCGACGGAAATGTAAATATTGTAAAAGAAATTCCGGATATGAACATAAACTTTAGTCTGGAAAATGCAAACGTTACAGCCCTTAACCCATTTACGCGTCACTACGCAGGAATAGATTTTGAAGAAGGAGATTTTAGCGTGTATAGCGAAGTTGCTATTGCCGATGGTTATTTAAAAGGGTACATAAAACCCTTGTTGAAAGATTCTAAAATGATCGGGAAAGAAGACGGTATCCTTGGTGTTTTATGGGAAGGGTTTGTAGGCTTTTTTAAATTTATTCTGAAAAATCAGGGAACCGACACTATCGCTACCAGAGTACCCATTGAAGGTGATTTAAATAACGCCGAAGCTGGTGTTTGGCCAACCATCTTTAATATTTTTGAAAATGCCTGGATAAGTGCTTTTAAAGGAACGGTTGATGATGATATCGATTTTGAAGACGCCTTTAACGACCCTACTCTTACCAAAGAGGAAAAAAAAGAACTACGAAAAAAGAGACGAGAACAACGTCGGGAAGAACGTAAAAACGATACGACCGATGGTTTCTTTAAGCGCCTCTTTGATGGTGCCGAAGACGAAGAAGCAGACCCAACCGACGATGGTATTTTTGGGGGAGACGATGAAAATAAAAAGAGTACGGATAAAAATAATGACAACTCATGAAGGTTATAACAGCTTCTGAAAGCCACCTCGCTAAACTCACGCTGTTGTTTGACAGCTACCGGGTCTTCTATAAACAATCTTCAGATCTGGTACGGGCTGAAAAGTTTCTTTCCGAACGATTTCAGAAAAACGATTCAGTGTTATTTATGGCAGTTTCAGAAGAAGGAGAAGCTATGGGCTTTACGCAGCTGTATCCTTCATTTTCTTCAGTTTCTACACAACCAACCTATATTCTAAATGACTTATTTGTTGCAGCAAAACACCGAAAAAAAGGGGTGGGTGAAGCACTACTAGAACGAGCCAAACAATTTGCAATAAACGATGGCGCCAAGGGAATCACACTAGAAACAGACCACGACAATCCCGCCCAAAAGCTTTACGAACGATTAGGATGGAAAAAAGACACAAAAATTTTCCATTACACCTGGGAAGTCTAAAGGTGTATTTTGTATTTTTAACCTATAGATCTTGATGTATGGAGCAATTCCATCATTTCCCTTTAGCACTAAAGTTAGTCTTGACGAAATTGTTCTATCCTAAAACTAAAACCCATGGACCACCTTACCCGCCTGGAAGAAATGCTCTCGAGTGCCAATACCGATATAAAAAACGGCCAGTTCGAAAAAGCCGAGAACACACTGGAAGAGATCATCAAAATAGATCCTAATTTCGGAAAAGCATATAACCACTTAGGGTATCTGTATGAAGTGAAATTCAAAGAATTCGACAAAGGCGAAACACTCTATAAAATGTGTCTGGAAAAATCGCCTATGTACCCCGCGATTTATTATAATTATGCCGTATTACTGTCAACCCTTCAAAAATGGGACGAGCTAAAAGAACTCTTAGACCAGGCCATGAACATTCCTGGCGTAACCAAAGCAACGGTGTATAACGAATACGCTATTATGTACGAGCAGCAAGGAAAATTAGATCTGGCCATAGAAAATTATCGAAACGCAGGTCTTAACACCCTGGACCAGGCTACGTTGGACCGTGCAAAATCTTCCATCGCTCGTTGTAAGTCGAAAAAGGATCTGTTTTAAAAATCTTTTTCTAGATCTTACTTTTTAGTTTTTTTTCCAAACCATTATATGATGCAAAAAAGCTGCAAACAGCAATAAAATTGTAGTTTTGCTTAAAATTTCCCAACAATGGATTCTTTTCAAGATTTTAAGCTGAACAAACAGTTGCATTACGCAATTGAAGACTTAGGCTTTACCACCCCTACAGAAATTCAAACACAGTCCTTCTCTCCTATTATGTCTGGGACCGATGTGGTGGGAATTGCTCAAACAGGAACTGGGAAAACCTTTGCCTATATGCTTCCGTTAATCAACGGACTTAAATTCTCGAAACAGACCGATCCGCGTATTTTAGTACTGGTTCCAACGCGCGAACTCGTAATTCAGGTAGTGGACGAGATTGAAAAGTTTGGAAAATACAGCTCCATTCGGGTTGCCGGAGTGTATGGCGGTGTAAATATTAATCAGCACAAAGAGTTGGTCATGCAGGGGGCAGACATTGTTGTAGCAACTCCCGGAAGGCTATACGACTTATTATTAAGCAGAGCTCTAAAGCCGAAAAGCATCAAAAAACTGGTGATTGATGAAGTAGATATCATGCTGGATTTAGGGTTTCGTTTTCAGCTCACTAACATTTTTGAACTACTTCCGGAACAGCGCCAAAACATTATGTTTTCAGCAACTATGACCGACGATGTAGCTGAATTTATCACGAGCTTTTTTAAAAACCCCACTACTATTTCAGTAGCCGTAAGCGGAACACCGTTGGATAATATTTCACAATTTGCGTATAATGTTCCTAATTTTTATACCAAGGTAAATCTGCTGAAAGAACTGTTACAGGATGCTGAAACCTATAAAAAAGCCTTAGTATTTGTACCTAATAAAAAGAGTGCCGATTTAGTTTTTGAAATTTTAGATGATTTCTTCGGAAGCGAAGTAGCCGTGATCCACTCCAATAAAACACAAAATTACCGGATACGCTCTATTGAAGATTTTAACGCAAATAAAACAAGAATTTTAGTCACGACCGATATTATGGCGCGTGGTCTCGATCTAGAAAATATAAGCCACGTAATAAATGTGGACACGCCGCGCTTCCCTGAAAACTATATGCACCGAATTGGTAGAACCGGGCGTGCTGAGGCTGAAGGAACTTCAATACTGCTAAGCACAGAAGCTGAACAAGACCATAAAAAAATAATCGAGGCATTAATGAACCTTGAGATCGAACAACTGGAACTACCCGAAACGGTTAAAATTTCAAAAAAACTTACCTGGGAAGAACAACCAAAAATCGTAGAACGTGAGAATCCGCATAAATTAGACACCGAAGAAAAGGGAGCTAGTTATCACGAAAAGAGCGACAAAAACAGTAAAACCAATCAAGGTGGTAGTTACAAGCGTACCATTAAAAAGAAATACAAAAAGGCAAAAACCAAGGGCGATAAAAATTTCAACAAACGCAATAAAAATAAAGGCAAGAAACCCTTTTAAAAACCGAATGTAAATGCGCATAGACATCATTACCGTACTCCCCGAACTACTAAAAAGTCCTTTTGAAGCGTCTATTCTTAAACGCGCCATAGAAAAAGGCCTGGTAGCAGTGCACACTCATAACCTTCGTGATTTTTCAACAAATAACTACAACCAGATAGACGACTACCAATTTGGAGGGGGCGCAGGAATGGTGATGATGATTGAGCCTATAGACAAATGTATTGCTAAGTTAAAAGCAGAAAGGGAGTATGACGAAGTCATTTATATGACCCCAGACGGTACCACCTTAAATCAAGGCATCGCCAATGAACTTTCATTAAAAGAAAACATTATTATTCTCTGCGGGCATTACAAAGGGGTGGACCAGCGAGTTCGGGATCAATTTATCACACGAGAAATTTCCATTGGTGATTTTGTATTAAGCGGTGGCGAATTGGCAGCAGCACTGGTTTGTGATGCGGTTATTAGATTACTTCCAGGTGTTTTAGGAAATGAAACGAGTGCATTAACAGATAGTTTTCAGGATAATCTATTAGCCCCTCCTATTTACACCCGCCCTGCAGATTATAAAGGGTGGAAAGTCCCTGAAATACTTACCAGCGGAAACACACCGAAAATTGAAGAATGGCGGGAAGAGCAAGCCTACAAACGTACTCAGGAGCTTAGACCAGATTTATTAGAGGAGTAGTTATTTATAGATCAGTTTTAGTATCTTGGTTACATCAAAAAACCTTGTATGAAAACCTATAGTTTATTGTTGCTGGCCTTCTTAGTATCCTACAGTAGTTTATCCCAATCTACATTAAACAGACCGCAAACTCCCACCCCTCCATTTTATTACAACATTGAAGATGTAACTTTCAAAAACATACAAGATAGTGTGACCCTAGCCGGAACGCTTACGTTTCCAAAAGATGGAAGCAACTTTCCAGCAGCCGTGCTAATTAGTGGTAGCGGTGCTCAAAACAGAAATGAAGAGATCATGGGCCACAAACTCTTTTGGGTACTTGCAGATTTTCTCACCAAACAAGGCATTGCGGTATTAAGATATGACGACCGCGGTACTGCTGAATCTACAGGGAGTTTTGCAGAAGCGCTCACACAGGATTTTGCCAAGGATGTTGAAGCTGCTGTAGATTTCTTAAAGACCAGACCCGAAATAAACCAAGAAGCTATTGGGCTAATTGGCCATAGTGAAGGAGGTGTTATTGCCCCTATGGTAGCAAGTAATAGGCCGGAAGATATTGGCTTTATAGTGTTGCTGGCTGGCGTAACCATTCCTGGCGACACCCTAATGAAATTACAAAAAGAGTTATCGCTTCGGTCTATGGGATCTTCCGAAACGTATATTGAACAAGAACTCCTGTTCGATACCCAATTAATGCCCATAATTACCACAACACCTATAGACAAGCTTTCTGAAAGTTTAAAAGATTTCACCACGGAGTATTTAAACAACCATCCCGAGTTTGTTAAAACAAGAGGCATGACAGCCGAAGCGTATACAAACACACTTGTAGCCTCCTATACCAACCCCTGGTTTTATAACTTTATAAATTACAATCCCAGCAGTGCTCTACAAAACACGAAGTGTCCCATTCTGGCACTCAATGGCACAAATGATACACAAGTTCCCTCTAAAGAGAATTTAGATGCTTTAAAGCAATTAAAGCTTTCCTATCCTGAGAAAAACATCACTACCAAAGCATATCCAAAACTAAACCACCTGTTTCAGGAAAGCGTAACGGGTTCTGTTTTTGAATACGGAAGGATTGAACAAACCATTGCCCCGTATGTGCTGGTGGATATTTCAAGTTGGATAAATTCAGTTGTAGAATAAGATGTAATTTCTTCCCACATCTGTTTGTTCATTTCAAAAAAAGACTATCTTTGCACTCGATTTACACCAACCTCTGACGAGACTCGTGAATGTTGCTGTAACCATAACAATATCAAAACCATAACAATGGAAGCGTTAGTAAAATTTGTACAAGACGAATTCGTAACCAAAAAAGAATTTCCAAAATTCTCTGCTGGAGATACGATCACAGTGTACTACGAGATTAGTGAAGGTGAGAAAAAAAGAACACAGTTCTTTAGAGGAGTTGTAATTCAGTTAAGAGGAACTGGAACAACCCAAACTTTTACAATCAGAAAAATGTCAGGAACTGTTGGTGTAGAGCGTATCTTCCCAATGAACTTACCTGCATTGCAAAAAATTGAGATCAATAAAAAAGGTAGTGTTCGCAGAAAGCGTATCTATTACTTTAGAGGTCTTACTGGTAAGAAAGCAAGAATCCGCGAAAAGCGTCAGTAAGCTTCACCAGCATACTAATATAAAGCGACTCCAGTTTGGGGTCGCTTTTTGTTTGTGAACAATTGTTGAAAACTCTCGTTTATAACTTGTTTATATTAAACACCTTACAAAATTTGTGTATTTCAAATTGTGTGCTACTTTAGCACTATCAGAACAATACAACTATTGTTTTGTAAACATAAAGTAACGTTCTTTATTTCTTTTTGGAAATTGCTTGACACGCTAACGATTCCTTGTGGATGGTTAGTTTGGAGATTTTTAAAAAGTTTGGAAGTAGTTTTTGAAGGATGCTTTCAGCAATGCAAATTGTTTGAATCGCCTACAACAAAAACAGTAATACTTCTTTCTTGAAATACGGCCACAGCTGCAGGGGTATAATAAACTTGCATTACATCATAAAGATGAGCTGGTAACGGCACGTTTTCACAAGAAGCCATAGCATAGTGCTTAGCACATTGTTATGGCTTTTATTGTTTAAAGTCCGCATCATTTATTTCAAAGACAATCAGCAAAGCCTCGTCCAACCCACTAAAAGCGACCAACAGTATATTAAAAAACTGCTAAACTTTCTCCTCACAGTACTACTTCCCTTTCAAAGACCCTTCTAAATCCGTATCTTTGCAAGCCGTAAGTAAAAGATTACGAAACCAATTTTCAACCGAAATAAACACTCTTCTATATGACTAAGACCGCTAAAATTATCTACACCAAAACAGACGAAGCTCCATATTTGGCAACACATTCGTTTTTACCTATTGTGGAAGCCTTTACAAAACCTTCAGCTATCGCAATTGAAACCAGAGATATTTCACTTGCCGGTAGGATTTTAGCAAATATGGCAGACTACCTTACTGAAGACCAAAAAGTAACTGATGCCCTGGCAGAATTGGGCGAGTTGGCAAAAACACCAGAAGCCAACATTATTAAATTACCGAATATCAGTGCTTCGGTACCACAGCTGGTGGCGGCAATTTCAGAATTACAAGCAAAAGGTTTTAACATTCCGGACTATCCGGAAAACCCAAAAACAGAAGAGGATAAAAAAGTAAAGGTAGCCTACGACAAAGTAAAAGGGAGTGCTGTAAACCCGGTTTTAAGAGAGGGAAACAGCGACCGTCGCGCGCCTAAAGCTGTAAAAAACTATGCTAAGAAAAACCCGCATCGTATGGGCGCCTGGAGTGCAGACAGCAAGAGCCACGTTGCTACAATGAGTAAAGGCGATTTTAGGCACAACGAGCAATCTGTTACCATAGAAAATGAAGGTTCCGTCAACATTGTACTGAAAGGAAATGATGGTGCTGAACATGTTTTAAAAGATAGCATTTCAGTATTAAAAGGTGAAATTATTGATGCTTCGGTGCTGGAGAAAAAAGCATTATTGTCTTTCTTAAAAGAGCAGGTACAGGACGCCAAAGATAAAAACGTGTTGTTTTCATTGCATATGAAAGCCACGATGATGAAAGTGAGTGACCCAATTATTTTCGGGCATGCCGTTCGTGTATTTTTTGCCGATGTTTTTGATAAGCACAGCAAAGCACTTATAGAAGCAGGAGTAGATCCAAACAATGGTTTTGGCGATGTTTTAAATGATATTGGCGGCCTTCCAGAAGCAAAACGTAACGAAATTTTAGCAGATATAGAGAAAGCCCTGGAAAATAACCCAGACCTGGCGATGGTTAACAGTGATAAAGGAATTACCAATTTACATGTACCAAGTGATGTAATTATTGATGCTTCTATGCCAGCAATGATTAGAACTTCCGGGCAAATGTGGAATGCAGAAGGCAAGCAACAAGATACAAAAGCCGTGATTCCAGATAGTAGCTATGCCGATTTGTACGAAGCAACTATAGAATTTTGCAAGAAAAATGGTGCATTCGATCCTACAACAATGGGAACGGTGCCTAATGTTGGATTGATGGCACAAAAAGCCGAAGAATATGGATCTCACGACAAAACCTTCGAAATAAAAAATGCAGGTACTGTCGAAGTTATAGATCAAGATGGGAACGTTTTAATGACCCACAACGTGAGCGAAGGGGATATCTGGCGTATGTGCCAGGTAAAAGACTTACCTATTCAGGATTGGGTAAAATTGGCTGTGAGTCGTGCAAGAGCTACGGGTTGGCCAGCAGTGTTCTGGTTGGATGAAAATCGTGCACACGATGCTGAGTTGATTAAAAAAGTAAACAACTACTTACCAAACCACGATACATCTGGTTTAGAAATAAAAATACTTTCTGTAGCAAAGGCAACAGAATATACGTTGCAGCGTGTTAAGAATGGCGAAAACACTATTTCGGTAACTGGGAATGTATTGCGTGATTACCTCACCGACCTCTTCCCCATTTTGGAATTAGGTACTAGTGCAAAAATGCTGTCTATTGTCCCGTTAATGAATGGCGGCGGATTGTTTGAAACAGGCGCTGGAGGATCTGCTCCTAAGCATGTACAGCAATTTGTAGAGGAAGGACATCTGCGTTGGGACTCTTTAGGAGAATTTCTTGCATTGGCAGTCTCTTTGGATCACTTAGGCGCAACGTATAACAACAACAACGCTGTTGTTCTAGGGGAAGCTTTGGACGACGCTACCGAGAAGCTATTGGAAAACAAAAAGGGACCTTCACGAAAAGTAAATGAAATTGACAACCGTGGAAGTCACTTCTATCTGGCAAAATACTGGGCTGAAGCCCTGGCAAACCAGGATAAAGATGAAACCTTACAAAAGAGATTCACTCCAATTGCTGAAAAAATGAATGCCAGCGAAGACAAAATTTTAAAAGAATTGCTGGAGGCACAAGGCAGTCCAGTGAGTATTGAAGGCTACTATTATCCAAATGAAAATCGGGTAAATGAGGAAATGCGGGCGAGTAAAACTCTCAATGCCATACTTTCAGAAATTTCATAAACTATAAAGCCTTCAGATTTTCTGAAGGCTTTTTTAGTACTATTCATATTCGTACTTTTATAAAAAATTACAATTGAAAAAAATCCTTTTGCTATGGTGTTTTTTAATAAGCACTCTGGCTTTCTCTCAAGAGAAATACACCCTTAGCGGGGTGGTTTCTGAAGCTTCCTCTGGTGAGACCTTGCTAAATGTAAACGTCATTATCCCTTCCCTGCAAACGGGTACGGTTACTAATGAATATGGTTTTTATTCTATTACCTTACCAGAAGGCACTTATGAAGTATATTTCAGCAATATAGGTTTTACAACAGTCCAGAAAACAATTGAACTTACTTCCGATACAACAGTAGCAATTAATTTAGCCGAGGACACCCAGCAGCTAGACGAAATTGTTATAAAAGCAGATATTGAAGCATTGAACATCCGTAAACCGGAAATGAGCGTAAACAGGTTGACTGCTGGAACTATCAAAAAAATTCCGGTGGTGTTAGGTGAGAAAGATGTGATCAAAGCCATTACATTACTTCCTGGTGTTACCAATGCCGGAGAAGGCGCTAGTGGTTTTAACGTGCGCGGTGGTGCCGCAGACCAGAATTTAATTCTGCTGGATGAAGCAACCCTTTATAATTCGTCGCACTTGTTTGGATTCTTTTCGGTGTTTAATCCAGATGCCATTAAAGATCTAACCCTTTACAAAGGGGGTATTCCTGCACGCTACGGAGGACGAATATCTTCAGTCTTAGATATTTATCAAAAGGACGGCAACATAAAACAATTTGAAGCCAATGGAGGAATTGGTTTAGTTGCAAGTAGATTATTACTGGAAGGGCCTATTAAAAAAGATACTGCTTCGTTTTTAATTGGCGGACGCAGTAGTTATGCGCATTTATTTTTACCGCTGTTTGATAATGACAACATTGCTTATTTCTACGATTTAAACACCAAGATTAGTTACAACATAAACAAAGACAACCGGCTTTTTCTTTCGGGGTATTTTGGACGTGATGTTTTTGAAATTGCAGATAGCTTCAGTAATAACTTCGGAAATGCGACGGTTAATTTACGGTGGAACCACTTGTTTAACGACCAGCTTTTCAGCAACCTTTCCTTGATCTATTCAGATTATTATTACGGGTTGGAGCTGGGCTTTGTAGAGTTCGATTTTGACAGTGGTATTAAAAATTTCAACCTGAAATACGATTTCAGCCATTATATTTCAGAAAAGGTAAAACTACAATATGGTTTTAATGGAATTTATTACCAGTTTAATCCTGGTGAAATAAACCCCACAACCGAGACCTCGGGAATAAATCCCTTTAAAACTACTAAAAAATACGCTACTGAAAATGCTATTTACTTAGATTCAGAAATAAAAGTAAGCGATAAACTATCTGTTCAAGCCGGGTTACGATTTTCAACATTTGCGAGATTGGGACAGGACGCTTTAAACGTGTATGAAAACGACAACCCTATTTTGTATAATCAAAACCTGGATATCTATCAAAAAGCGACGCCCATCGATACTATTTCTTTCAAAAGAAGTGAGGTGATTGAATCCTTTGGAAACTTAGAACCAAGAATTTCTGCCGCTTTTCAGTTAAATGAAACTTCTTCCATAAAAGCAAGTTATAACCGAACGGCACAGTACATTCATTTAATAAGCAATACCACCTCTCCTACTCCGTTCGATATTTATGCACCCAGCGGAAAATTTATAGAGCCACAAACCGCAGATCAAGTGGCATTCGGGTACTTTAAAAAATTTGAAAATTTCTCTTTAGAAGCCGAAACATTTTACAAAACGGTAGATAACCGCCTGGATTATGTGGACGATGCCGACTTAATTGCCAACGATGCTGTAGAGCAAATTTTGTTGAAAGGAGAAGCCAGAGCTTACGGTTTGGAGCTTTTACTGAGAAAAACTACTGGAAAACTACAAGGTTGGATCGCCTACACCATTTCCAAAAGTGAACAGCGAACCCCAGGAAGAACCGCCGAAGAAATTGGCATAAACGAAGGACAATGGTATAATGCAGCCTGGGACAAACCCCATGACATTTCTATCACTGCCCAATACGAACTTAACAACAAGTGGTCTTTTGGTGCAAATGCCGTGTATCAAACTGGTCGCCCAAGTACATTTCCCAACGGACAATATGAATATAGTAACCTTGTGGTACCCGTATACGAAGCAAGAAACAGCAGCAGGTTAGCTGCTTTTCACCACGTAGATATTTCGGCAACCTGGACTCCAAAGCCTAACAATCCAAAGCGCTGGCAAGGGGAATGGGTCTTTAGCGTGTACAATATTTACAATCGTAAGAATGCAGCCTCTTTGTCCTTTAGCGAGAATACAGATACTGGTCAGAACGAAGCGGTTCGTTTATCTATCTTCGGAATTATTCCTTCTGTAACGTATAATTTTAAATTTTGATGCTGATGAAAAAGTTATTGTTTTTAATAATACTGGCTACCACTTTTGGCGCCTGTGAAGATGTAGTGGAAGTAGATTTAAATGAAGGCACACCTAAATTGGTTATTGAAGCTAATTTTGAAAAGCAAATAGGGGTTGATGATTTTATATTAAGGGTAACCTTAAGTAAAACTATCCCGTTCTTCAATTCGGATCCCGAATTTGTAAACGATGCTGTTGTAACCATAACGCCAGAAAATGAAAACGCAATAGTGGTCCCTTTTATTGAAGATGGCCGGTACGCGCTTTCAACTATTGAACCAGAATCAGGAGTACCCTATACGTTAGAAATAACAGTAGACGGAGAAACTTACAGTGCCACTGAAATGCTTGTAACAGGAGTCCCGTTAGAATTTGTTGAGCAAGATAATGAAGGAGGATTTTCTAACGATGAAATTGAACTGAAAGCTTTTTTCACAGACCCGCCGGACACAGAAAATTATTATTTTTTTGAAGGACTTTCCTCCAGAGGATATGTAGCTGATGCTCTTACCGATGAATTTTTTGATGGGAATCAGATTTTTGGATTTTATTCTGTAGACGATCTTGAAGCAGGAGACCAGGTTACTTTTTATTTGTCTGGAGTAGACGAACAATTTTACAATTTTATGTTCACCCTATTACAACAAAGTGGGGATCAGGGTGGCGGCCCTTTTGAAACACAACCCGCAACGGTGCGTGGAAACATAGTAAACCAAACCAACGAAGCTAACTTCCCCTTAGGTTATTTCAGAGTTTCAGAAGTATCTCTCTTAACGTATACTGTTGAATAAATTGTAACTTTGCTATGTATGGATTTCAATAAAATTACCGAATCAGATTCAAATTACAATCATTTGGAACAGATGAGCATACAGGAGTTGCTCACAAACATAAATGCTGAAGACAAAACTGTCCCACTAGCTGTCGAGAAAGCACTTCCGCAAATTGAAAAACTCACTACTATAGTTTCAAAAAAACTAAAAGATGGAGGGCGTTTATTTTATATGGGCGCTGGCACGAGTGGTAGACTGGGTATTGTAGATGCCAGTGAAATTCCCCCAACTTTTGGTTTGGATCATGGAGTGGTAATTGGTCTTATCGCCGGGGGCGACACCGCCATAAGAAAAGCTGTAGAATTTGCCGAAGATTCAGTAAAGCAAGGCTGGGACGATTTGAAAGAACACCAGATTGGTATTAATGACGTGGTAATTGGCATTGCCGCTTCCGGAACTACTCCTTACGTTATTGGCGCACTGGAGAAATGTAATTCATCGGGTATTGCTACAGGGTGTATAACCTGTAATGAAGAGAGCCCATTACACAAGACTGCAAAATTTCCTGTAGTTGTAATTGTAGGTCCCGAGTTTGTAACAGGAAGTTCCAGAATGAAAGCTGGAACGGCACAGAAGTTAGTGCTAAATATGATTTCTACTGCGGCTATGGTACAATTAGGTCGTGTGAAAGGAAACAAAATGGTCGATATGCAATTGAGCAACAACAAGCTTGTAGATCGTGGTACGCGAATGCTTATGCAGGAATTAAATATAGACCAGGAAAAAGCGGCGAAACTTTTACAGAAACACGGCAGCGTTCGCAAAGCCATAACAGCATCTGTACATGACTAATCAGGATCAAAAACATACCGACAAACAATTATTACTAAAAGGTATAAAGCGTTTAGCTCTTGCGCTCCCTCTTTTGGTATTGACTACCTACCTCTTTACCTTCACTTTCTTAAATAAAGAAACCATCCCAATGTACTACTTGCTTCCGCTTGCAATACTTGGGATGGCTGCTACTATTTATTTACTCTTTAACGGTATAAAACTGATTCTTAAATCGATGTTTTAATTTCATTTTAAGTTTTATTCCTTTATCAACTTCGTCGAAAGCTTTTTAGTTCCTGCGGTAACCGTAACTAGATACAAGCCATTACTTAAGCCAGATAAGTCTAATGTTACATTAGAACCGTTATTCTCCTCGTTAAGCACCACTTGCCCTAAGACATTCGTTATTGTTATGGTATCTATTTCTGTGATGTAACTAATTGACAACTCATTTTTAACTGGATTAGGATACACCGCAATAGATGCATTAGTGAAATCTGTAACCCCAAGTGTATCAAGTATAATTGTAACTTCGAAAGGAGTGCTTGGGCAATCTGTTGCTCCGTTAACTGCAAAATAATTTTCTCCATCTTCTAAAACTGTAGACAATGGTAACTCATTCATTAATGCAAGCGCATCTGCTTCAGTAGCAAACCAAGATACTGTTGATGGGTTAACTACAACATCGGCGAGTGTAGCGCCTTCAGGAAACGTTTGTATCGCATCCCCTGTAGGAGTTGCTGCAGGAATACATTCTACAACTACTGTAACTTCAAAAGGTTCGCTCAAGCAATCACTTACAATATTCACAGCAAAATAATCTTCACCATTTTCCAATAGTGTGGATAGTAACAATGGGTTTGTATTATTTAACGCATCCATTTCTGTAGCAAACCAGGTCACAGTGCTAGGGTCTACAACAATATCTCCTACCGTTGCACCATCAACAAAAGTTTGCACCGCATCTCCTGTAGGTGTTGCAGGTGGAATACAGTTTACGGTCACTGTAACCGCAAAAGGTGCACTTGGGCAACCTCCTTCAAAATTGACAGCATAGTAGGTTTCTCCATCTACTAATAAGGTTGCGTTATCCAGCGGGTTAGTGCCATTTAATGCATCCATTTCAGTAGCATACCAGGTAACTCCCGCTGGAGTCACAACAATATCTGCCAGAGTTGCTCCTTCATCAAAAGTTTGTGCTGCATCGCCCGTAGGAGTGGCTGGAGGTGTACAGGGTGTAAGAGTAGCACGTAAAAAATATTGTGAAGAACCTCCAGAAGAAATAGTAGTACTTGTACTTGTAGTAGTGTTTACTAACTTTATGATATTCCCTGTTGAAACCAGTACATTTCCATCGTCAAGAGCTGCAACGCCACGTAAGGCTCCTTCTGCGTAATAATTAAGAATGGACCCATCAGTTTGAGAAAATTCATACAATCCAAGAGGATTAGCTCCATTACTAAATACCCCAGTATATACAGAATTATTCGCAGCATTTAGTTCCATCTGTTGCATAAATGAAACGACACCTTCTTCAACAAGATTTCCCAAAATAGCCCCCGTATAATCTCTCCTTTCAATTTTAGTTTGCGCATTTATATAAGAAATATAAACTTCAGTTCCTGTATCAATAATATCGAAGGAGGAGCCATTTGTAACAAAAGAGCCCAGGTTATTTCCTGCAGTATCAAACCGTACAATAGCATCCCCTGGAGCACCGTTATTGCTACCAGCATTGGTCACCCATACTTCAGTATTATTTATCAATGCCATCCCTTTTATATTATCCATCCCACCGGTAATGGTGCTAATAAAAGTTCCGCCAAGGTCATATCTATAGATCACATCGGCCGTCTGATCTGAAATCCATAATTCATCTCCAACTTGTATAATTCCTTTGGGCAGTCCTTGCGACTGAGGCGTTAAATCTATAAAATCAGGATCCAGAATAGTCCCATCGGCAGGGTCTATCAGGATCACAAAAGGTTCTTGTAAGGCTAGAATTCGTTCCTGGGCTTGTAAGTTCCCAAAAGTTACTATTGCCAGTAAAATTGTTAAAAAACATGGAATTGTAATTTTTGCTTTCATTGTATTTTTTTTAAAGATTTGTTATTAGTACCATACTAATTTAGTAGGGTAAGGTAAAGAAAAACTACAGAATAATTAGGATTGACTAGTAAATTAGAACTAAAATAATTGGACAGACCCTAAAAGACAAACAATATCTATGAGAGTATATAGCATCACCCATAGGTGCTTCAAAAAATAGCTTATACAGAATGCATTTGTATTATCAACGCCGCAAATACATTTCTCTGCTGCATTTCAGGGTACTTTGTAGGAAGGGTACCCTATTAATAAATTACTGGAGGGCTTGCACCATCTACCCGGTTTTTGGGGGCGGGCCACTGTATTCGTAGTAAAGTAGGATACGGCGTTGAGTTTATTCCATAAAAAAAAGTTCTGACTCTTTGTAGAATCAGGACTTAAAGAAGGCGTTTTTAGAATAGTAAAACGGCAAAAGAGCTATGTAGTATCAGTTTAAAAGATACATCGTGAAGATAGGGTAGCTTCCATACAACTCAGTATATCTTTTGCCGCCACCTGATTCGTGTGTTTCTTAAGTTTATTAAAAAAAAAGACTAGATTCAAATAAATGAATCGAGCTTTAAAGAAGGTACTTTAATTATGTAAACGGCAAAAGAACATTTTATTCACAGTTTAAATGATGCACTGTGAAGATACGTTATTGTATATGAGATTCTGGAGGGCTTTTGCCACCACGTGATTCGTGGGGCTTTAAAAATGGGTATAAAAAAAGGTCCGTTCAAATAAATGAACGGACCTTAAAGAAGGCGGCGACCTACTTTCCCACGAATGTAGTATCATCGGCGCAAATGGGCTTAACTTCTCTGTTCGGAATGGTAAGAGGTGAGCCCCATCGCTATAACCACCTTAGTTGTAGCTTTGGCGCTATAAGCTTTAAGCTTTAGGTTTTACACCTATTGCTTAAGGCCTAGAGCCTAAAGCGTGCATCTTCGATGCACAAATATCTTAACATATTGGAATAAAAAATACAACAAAAGTAAATTCTGTAAAGTGAATAATCATTTTGTAAGCAAAAGAGTCTGCGCCCCTCATTACTCATAAGAGTAAGTGTCCTCCCCCTTAGGGGGAGTTAGAGGGGGCTTTGTACATAAGCTTACGGGCTATTAGTATCACTCGGCTATGACATTACTGCCTTTACACCTATGA